>BNJT01000510.1_pt1 | contig 277131 bp, 383 predicted proteins | sample 8540491 | NCBI WGS metagenome assembly BNJT01 (sample SAMD00202455, study PRJDB9452) | human saliva metagenome | host: Homo sapiens | reverse complement strand
TAGAATATCTTTTTATTATATCAAATATCCCAATTTTTTTCTCAATCTAAATGAGGCTGATCCAAAAGTCCTAAATTTTTAACAAAGTGTATATGGGAATTCATAGACGCAGTGGTTTATTAATATCTAAATTCACTTAATGAAAGCTTTTTAGATATCTAATAAACTGTGCGGAGGATGACTCTGAAAAATCGATTTCTACGAAATCACGATTTTCGAGTCACTCCCATCTGTTATTTATTACAGTAACTTTGTAAACTATTTTTAATAAACTCGTTCACCTTATCATCATCATATACTACCTCTTTTAGGTATAATCCAGCAGCATCTGCCTTAGGGCCAGCAAATTGACGTTCTTTTTTTATCTAGTATTTCTTTTATATAATTCGCTTCATATTTACCAGCAGCTACATTTTGTATAGTTCCAATAATTATCCTAACCATATTATATAAGAAACCATTCCCTGTAATTTCAAAGTTTACAATGTTAGGGTTAATCGGATCTTTTTCCATAGTTAAACTATATATCGTCCTAACCTTATCCTCAACACTAGAGTTTTTCGAACAAAATGACGAAAAGTCATGTTCTCCTATAAAAATACTTCAGTGCTTCTTGAGCCTTTTCAAAATTAAAAATCAAAACTATGTTTACCTACATAATTTAATAAGAATGGATCAACTTCTCTTCCGATGTATAATTTATAATAATATGTTTTTTTGTGTACTATTATATCTAACATGGAAATCCTCTGAAACTGTCGTTGCTCCTACTATTCTAATATCTTTTGGAATAGTAGCATTTAAAAGCCTTAACCCAGGCAACATCTGGAATATTTAAATCAGTATCAAAATGTAATACCTGCCCATAGGCATGAACACCACTGTCCGTTCTTCCACTCATATAAAGTCGTACATCTTTTTTTATTAATTTTCTTTAAACTTTTCTCAATTTCTTCTTGAATTGTATTATTATTTGGTTGTATTTGAAATCCATGGTAATTACTACCATCATATCTACAAAGTAAAAGCTATTCTCACTTTTATCTCCTACGTCTTTTATTTCTAATATTTTTCTTGCCTCTTCTTCTGTCATCCAAAAATGAATACCTCCGGTTGAATCATACCATCGATCTTCATTGAAATTTTCTGCATAGACCCACTCTCCAAGTTTATAACAAAAATCCTCTGCCACAGTTGACCATGCCTCGTCATAAAAACAGTACCTTCAAAGTTTTTTTATTTCTAATACCTTAGCCTTGTCACATCTACAACAGTTTCGAGTTGAAGATACTCTTTTTGAATCACTTGTTATCAAAAAGTTTTATAATTCTATTATTAAGTCCTTTTTATAAGCAATAAACGCTCCTTGTTCAGGACAATACAATTTAAAAATACTCCGTTTTATCATCAAAAGTAATATTTTTTTAAATTTGCATCTTCCAAAACAGCTGCATATAACTTAAATATCATTAATATTGGCATTTTGTAAATTCACCCTTCTCATCGATGCTTTTTTTAGATTCGAATTAACAAAAATAGCATTTTTCATATTACAATCATCTAGAAGACAATTTTCTAGATTGCTATCTGTAAAATCTACATTACTAAAATCTACATTGATAAAAATTTGAAGAAGAAAAAAATCTAATCTCGATAAGTTAAACCCGCTTAAATTCATATCTTCAAAAAAATCAAGTCATTAAAATTCTTTTTCCCCGTGTTTTTAATCGTTCACTAAATTCCTCATACAAAATTTTTTTCATATATTAACACCTCTATATGATATTATAGCATATACAGTGACTTTCTATAAATTTTATCTGAATAAAAATATTATTTTTAAAAAAATACCGATTCAAAAAATTAGATTCTCTTCTAAGTTTTAAGTCGGTATCTTAATATTTATAATTATCTAAAAATATGATTTTATATTGAGTCTAAATAACTCATTATATCCCCACATATATTGTAACTAGCTTTTTGGTAAATAATTTTTCCACATATTAAACTTCATATTTTTCAATGCTATCTTTCGATAATAATTGTTCTATATGTTTCAGTACTTCTTCTTGATTTTTTTAGCAATTTTTTTGCTATATTATGCTTCTGAAAGTATCTAGCATTTTCCATCTCCTGACCTGGAACTGGATTAAAAAAAGTATCAATGGAATATTACTCGCTAACGCTTCAGATATAGTTACTCCCCCAGCCTTTGTTATAAGTACACTAGAAGATTTCATCCACTCATACATATTCTCTGTATATCCGAAAAATCTTAACTCCTTTATCTTCATTATATTTATACTCTAACTCTTTTTTTCAACTTCTTATTCTTACCACAAATTATTACTACTTGAACATCGTCGCTTTTTCTTTTTCAATTGCTCTATAAGCATTGTAAAGTCAGTAGATACCCCGAAAGCTCCTGCAGATAATAAAACTGTATTTTTTTGTAGCATTTAACTTATTATGTTTTAACCATTCATCAGCATCAAAAATTATCATCAAATTTTTTTCTGCAATCGGTATACCAAATTTTTTTAATTCTGTTTTTTTCTACACCTAATTTCAACAACTCTTTTTCAATTCCATCAGTCGCAACATAATATCGAAACGCTCCTTTGGTTAGCCAACTTTTATGAAAATGATAATCTGTTATTGTATTTTACTATTGGTATCTTTTTTTATTTTTTTAATAAAGATAGTGCTGGTGTCGGAAATGTAGATATAATTATATCTGGTCTACCTTCTTTTTACTAATCTTTTTAAATAATCATAACTAAAAATACCTATAGATAGATATATCACTATGATTCCTCCTGACATAATATAAATACCCATAAATATCTCGAAAATACGAAAAAGCTATATAGATACAACTTTTTTTAAAAACAGGTGTTAAATTCGGATGTGCTTGTAAAAAAATAAATCAGACTCTATTACTGTCACTCTGTCACTATAATATTTTTCAAATGTTTCTCTAATATTTTTTTGAAACTTGTAGATGCCCGTTTCCAAACGATCCTGTTATCAATAAAAATCCTCTTCATGCTATTTCACCTTACTTCCTACTATAATAAACTAAATTATAAATTAGCACTATTACGCTTCCTAAAAGATACCCCCGCTATCGTATCAGTTGGATAATGAACTCCCTAAATAGATTCTAGAGATTACTATAAATAAAATTCCAACTATAGCTACAAGAATGGGAGTATATGTGTTTTTCTTCATCAATTTTATAAATATTAAAGCTAACGATAAATATAATATTGTGGATGAAGTCGAATGTCCACTAGGAAAAACTTAAACTATTCAATTCCACTAAACGGTGTATATTCGGGCGTGGGCGATTAAATATTGTTTTAATAAAAAGCCATCACTATACCGCATGTCCCCATTGTGAGAGTTAAAAACAAAGCCTCTCTTTTAAGATTTCTTGCGAATAAAAATTATAACTATCGTAGCTGTTATTACTGCACTTTGTTTAATATCTGCTATATTAGTCGTATTTAAGAAAAATATTAGTAAGTATTGGATTCTCTAATCCTTGAATAAAATTGATAATTACATTATCTAAAGGTTTTTAAGAAACTATTATACCCACTAGCCACTAAGATAAATATTCCAATAAATAATATAACTACGTTTACCTGTTGTCTTTTTGTCATTTCGATCTCCTATGAAATTATTTACTTTATAATTCCTATAATAATACCATAATTTAATACATATAGATAGCGAAAAGGAAACTCCCCTTTCTTTTGATTTCTATAAAACTTTCTCTAGCTTTCCGTTTTTCTCTTTATCCACTAGCAATTTCCCCCATCAAAACTTTAAAATTAATATGTTTTTTTGTTAACTATTTTAACATTAATATTATGCTATAATTTATTACTCTTTTTTTCTATAACTCTATAAAAATTTAACTACATTTAATTTTTTTAAAAAATCCGGTAAATTCCCAAAAGTAAGTTCCAGTAAGAAATTAAAGTGGAAGTTACCTTGGGAAAAAAGGAAAAATAACAATAAAAATATTCCCAAGGTAACTTCCGGTATAAAAACAAGGAAGCTATACTTTGGGAGTTTTTTTCAAAAGGAATCAAAAATAAAAAGCATGACAAATAGACCTGCAAATCACTATTCCCAGGTTAAATTCCAGTTATGCTGAAGTTAAGTTGAGACTTTTTCTAATAAAAACATTTTCGTTGTAAAAAAATAACTATATTACTATTTTTATAAAAAAGTTTAACTTTTATTTGTTAGTATCCTTAATTTCTTTAGCCAAGAAAGGTTTAAGTATTACCTCATTGGCAGGTATTTTAAAAAAATACCTAGTAGGTTAGCTATATGTTCGCCGAAAGTAAAAAGAAAAAAACTTCATAAGCTGATTTTTCCATTCAAATACTTTCTCTTAAGTGAGTTAATATGTGATATAATAATATTAACATCACTTTGTGTAAAGATCGTCAAATGAGGATCCTTTAGGTAGTATTTCACGCAAGGTGGTGTGATTTTTTTCTATCTTACCTTTTTTTCCCAAGAAGAATTAGGATTACAGAAAAAAATAATTTTAAGTTTTTTTATCAAAAATCATATTCGATTTCTTCAACTTTAGAGAATTCACTACCATTATCTGTCAAAACAACAGGGAAAAATATCAGAAAAAGTGTATATTATTCTGATAAAATTTTTTTCTTTTAGATTATAAAGTTTAGAAGAAACCTCGCTAGAAGTATTCGAATCTAAAAAGAAGAGCGAACATAAAATTACAAGAAGATACATTAAAGGTAAGTAGAGTTTTACCACCACGTTTACCAATGACAGTATCCATTTCCAAGTGAAAAGGCATTGCAGATTCATTCATAAAATCTAAGAAGTTAATATAAGCTCTACCGGACTTTAGATGTTTAGGTATAGCTTCTTTATTAACTTTATTTCGTTTTCTAAATTTAACAATACGTTTACAATCAACAGAATCAATAGAAAAAAATACCCGTTATTCACATATCGATATAAAGAAGATTTAGAAACAACTAAGTCATTACTATGCATAATATGATAGAAAGATTGCCCCTTAGCAACCCCTTTAAAAATTATTTTATCCATTTCATAAAATTCTTCTTTATCTAAAATAACAGCTCGTCTTGGTTCGACAAGATTTTCTTGATAATTAAGTTGAGCTTTTTTAGCATAATAGAAACGTTTATCAAAACCACAATCTCTTCTTTTTAAGTTTACAATTATTACAAACATAAGGAGGTTTGTTTAGAAGAGCACAATTAGCTTTGATTAATTTTCCGTCAAGAGTTTTGGTAACGACTTCCGTAGCTTTATATTGCAGATTACGTTTAATTTCTTTAGAAATAGTAGTAGGATCTTTATCAAGTTCTATACCTATACTTCTAAAAAGTTTTACCTTTAGAAATTCCTTCTTCAATGTCTAAGCGATCATAATATGTTAAGTGTTTGTTTTTTTGTTTGTCATAATATTAGATTCCTTTCATTCAACGAAAAAGTCTCATATTATAATATACACCAAAAATAAAAAAAGAGGAATTATACTTATTAAAAAAATTAGTTTGACACTGAGCCTCTGATGGTGTGGTTCATAATGTGGGAAAAGTGGCACTGCCACATTTTCCTCACAGGAAACCACACCATCTCTCAGTATAAAACTAATTTTACGAAGTATTAAGAAAGAATCAAGAATTATTTTTAAACTAGAGCTCGTTTAACAGTGTAAGGAAAAATTTAAAAATAACGTAATAAAGTTAGATAAATATCTTTTCATGATTATTTAGTCTCAACTTAAGTTCCAGTTAAAAAAATAGTTTCAGGTTAAATTCCAGTTTTTTTTATTTGAACTGGAATTTACTTTGGGAATTAACATTTTTAAAAAATCCACCCTAATTCCCCTTAGATATTACTTGAAATTTCGCATGTTATCATTTATAATTGTTAAGTTAACGAATAAATATAAACAGGAGAATTTATGTCGAAAAATTAAAAAAATTATAATATTAATATCTTCTCTATTTTTTTAGTATCTATAGCTGCTCTTTATTATTTAAATAAAAAAAGCATATTGTAAATTTAAATAACATAACATCTTATTGGCATACTAATAATACATATAATACACACGAACAGGCTAATACCGAACAAAATGATAATAAAGAAGAAGCAAAAGAACCAGAGAAAAAAGTTAAATCTTTAGAAGAAAAACAAGCTACAATGATTGCTGATGCTACAACTATGAAGTCATTAGGATTATATTTCGATTATGCAAATATGACTTTACCCGAAGTTGTCCAAGCTTACCTAAAAGCAAATGGAATTAAAAATTCTCAAGTAGCTTTCTCATATAAAAACTTAAACACTGGGGAACTAATAGAAATGAATGAAACTCAACCGATGACTGCAGGATCTACTTATAAACTTCCACTTAATATGATAGTTGTCGATGATTTTGAAAAAAATATAATTTATCTATGACTGAACGTTACGATATAACTAAAACCGAATATGAATATATCGGAGAGCACGATACATATGTTAAAGTTTTTAACGGAGCTATGACTATCCCACAAATGCAATATTATTCATTAGTTTATTCAGAAAATACTCCAGCATATGCTCTTGGTGATCGCTTAGGCGGTATGAGTGAAGTATATAAGATGTATAATAGATACGGGGAGTCTAAAGGAGAACTGAAAACTTTTAGTACTGAAAAATAAAACTACAACTAACTACTATATCCAAGTTCTTCAACATTTATGGGATGGCAAAGAAAAAAATATAAGAATCTTCGTCGGTATATTGGAGAATCCTTCCCAGGTGAATACTACAAACGTTATTTACCAAATCTAAAAAAATTGAGCAAAAAAACCAGGTTATGTTAATGATGCACTAAACGTTGATGCAATAGTTTATGAAAAAAACTCCTTATATTATTGCTCTATATACAGCTGGTTTTAGGTGGAACAACTCCTGCTACCCAAGAAATTAATCTTGTTGGTTTAAACCAGGTTGGACAACTTTCATATGTTATAAACGAATGGCACCGCGTTAATATGAATATGTAATTCAAAAAAATGTTTAATACCTAAACTTTTTTTAGAATTGGTTAGAAATTACAATTTCTAACCAATTCTTTTTATTAAAAGGCTTTAGCCAGTTGAGGAGGCGAAGTCTCCGAAACAAAAACCACCCGCTATGCGGGTGCGAGATAAAAAGTTAAACAATTGAAAAAAATCATCCTTTCTTGATAAAAATAAGAGTAGTTTAAGCTCTAAAATAAAGAAAGGATAATTTTTTTATTATGGTAAATAAACATAATAGTTTATCACACAAAAATAGTAGGTATAATAAAGTAAGTATAAAGGAGTGGAAATAATAGATATACATTTGCTACTATCAATACCGCCAAAATATAGTGTGTCAAGTTTTATGTGATATCTGAAAGGGAAAAGTTCATTAATGATATTTGATATGCATTCAAACTTGAAATACAGGTACGGAAATAGAAAGTTTTGCGCTGAAGGATACTGTGTAAGTACTGTAGGATTAAATGAAAGTACAATAAGAAAATATATCAGAGAACAAGAATCGCATGACATTGCAATTGATAGACTGACAACAAAAAGAATATACAAATCCATGTAAATGTCAATATAAAAAAATGTACAAAAAGTGACAAAATAAAAAATGTACAATTATTCAAAAACTAACATGATCTTTTAGTCGATAAGAATTACCTATAATAGGTACTACATGGGCATGATGAAGCAGTCTATCAAGTATAGCTGAAGCCACTTTGTCATCACTAAATAATGTCGCCCATTCAGAAAAAAAGGAATATTAGATGTGGCTATTATACTCTTCTTTTTCATAACGTCGGTCTATTAATTGAAATAATAACCTCTCATCACCTTTTTTTCTAAAGGTAAATAACCAATTTCATCTATAATCAATAATCTATACTTTGAATAGTGTTTTTAATCGTGGCTCTAACCTATTTTTCAGCTAGAGCGGCTTTTTAAATTGGCTATTAAATCATGACATTTTATAAAGTATGTTGAATATCTAGAGCTTGCTGCTAATCTTCCAATCGCTGTTGCTAAATGAGTCTTTCCAACACCACTATTGCCTATAAATATTAAATTTTTTTATTGTTTTCTATAAAAATTTAAACTAGCTAAGTTCCTTATTTCTAATTCATTTTATATCAGAATTGAATGAAAAAAATCAAAAATCGTCTAATGATCTATTATAAGGAAAAATTAGCTACTTTAATCATAGATTCTTTTTACATTTTGTTTTTTTCACATCTACTTCATAGTCTGTTAGTTTTTAATAGAATATCTATTATCGACATTGTTCTATTTTTGAGTTAGTTCTATTATCTCATCTAGTCTGTGGTTGAATTGCTTTTAAATTAAGATATTCTAAATTCTCTTTTTAATCTAGTATAATTGGATCTATTTGTTATCATTGAATCGTTCTCCTATTACAGCTAGATTTCTTTTTAGTTTGTTCTTTTTAATCTTTTTTTCATCTATATCATTCCAAGTGTGTTTACCAAATTGCTCATAATGAGCTTCTTTATAATTTAATTTTTTTCACTTAATAAATGACTTACCACCAATTTCATGTTATCATATAGGTATAAATAATTATCTTCTACTTGTAGATTTAGTTTTTTTACCTATATATTCAATTGGTACTGAATATTGATTGGACTTGTAAGAAATCATTGCTTGTTTATTTACTTTTTACTTGTAGGGTTGTTATTTTATAGCGATTCCTTATTCTCTCATGTGGTAATGATAGTAAGGGATCTTTTTCTTTTTGTAAGCTGATTATTGGAATCTCTCTTGTTGTTTGATGCACTTGTAGATTCCACCTCATCATTATTTTATTCACCAATTCTACTAATTCTATATAATCTAACTTACCATTATAAGCGTATATTTCATCTAGTAATTTTACTATATTTTTCTACTTTACCTTTTGTTTGTGGTCTGTACGCTACACATGGTTTCAATTCAAATCCCATTTCTTTTGCATATTCTTGAAACTTTATATTAATTACTCCAGATGTCTTAACAGTTCGCGCTTTATCCATTGTAGTTTTCATATTATCACATACAATTACTTTTTGGAACTCCTTCAATATGTTCTAAGCATTCAGTTATACATGAAATTAATACATCTTGATTTCTTGAAAGTGTTACATGAAATATTTTATATCTTGAGTATGATAAAAACCATACAAAAATACATTTAAAGACAATATTTCTCCATATTTAGTTGTGAATTTCACATCTTCTTTCCAATCTATTTGAGCTTGTTCTCCGAGCAAGGTTTCTACTCTAAGTATAGCTTTTAGAATTCTTATGTGATTTGTTTTTTTAAAGTAATTATTGTATTTTTGATTCTTTAATAAATAGGCTCTAAATGCGGAATAGCTGATATTTAATTCTGTTTGGTCTACCAAATATTGCCAAAAGTATTCTTTTTGATTTGAATATTTGGAGTTATACTAAAAAAAGTAGACACAAAAAAATAAACAATATAATATAATAAAAAGTAGACACAGAAAGGAAGTGTTTAAAATGGCAAAAAAATGTCTACGATGAAGATTTTTAAAAGATCAATTGTTAGTCTATATCAAAATGGTAAGACTCAAAACACAACTGAGTAAAGATTATGGTATTTCTTTAAGTGCCATTAATAAATGGGTGAAACAGTATTCTGAGATTAAAACTGAAGATGGCGATGTGTTTACCGCTAAACAAATAAAAAGAACTTCAAAAAAACGAAACGCTCAATTAGAAGAAGAAAAATCAAATTTTAAAAAAAGGCGATTGCCATCTTCACGCCACACTCAAACAAAGATTAAACGCTATTTTCACTCTTAGAAATCAACATAATATTAAACTTTTTATGCAAAGTATTCAATGTTAATAGAAGCACATACTATAAATATATCTCAAATGATGTACCTCCTAGAATTGAAGAAAATCAAATGATTTCTAGAATTATTTTAAAAAAATTCATGGAGATTACAATAAGCGACTTGGTGCATATAAAATTACTCATATTTTTAGAGCGCGATTATGGTATTAAGGTTAGTGTTGGAAGAGTATATCGATTAATTCAAAAAAATTAAATCTCCCTACCATGTCTACTTCTAAACCTTTTATCAAAGCGAGTAAAGAAAAACTGTAAAGATACTAAACTATGTAACCACTTAAAAACAAGAATTTAATCCTCCTGAGCCTAATATGGTTTGTATTTAGCGATTTTACTTATATAAAAAGTAAATGGTGTTTGGTTTTATTTGTGTATAATTATGGATTTATTTTCTAGAAAAAAATTATATCGTGGAATATTTCCAATAAGGCTGATTCTAACCTTATTATGAGTACATTTAATGACGCTTATAATAAAAGAAATTGTCCTACTGGTCTTATGTTTCATTCTGACCGTGGTACTCAGTATACAGCAGCTCCCTTTAGAAAGCTCCTGGATAAATTTAATGTAGTTCAATCTTTTTCTAAAAAAGGATATCCTTTCGATAATGCTTGTTGTGAGTCTTTCTTTAAATATTTAAAGAAAGAGGAGTGCAATAGAAAAAATTATCACTCAATTGGAGAATTAAAACTTTCTTTATTTGAGTATATTGAGGGATTTTACAATCTTAAAAGACCACACTATTCTTTAGAACTTATGACTCCTAACGAAAGAGAATTAGCGTTTTATGAACATTAAAAAATTTATTTTACACTGAGCTTTCTATCGGTGTGGTTCTTAATGTGGGAAAAGTGGTACTGCCACATTTTCCTCACAGGATACCACACCTACTTCTCAGTATAAAAACAAATTTCACTTAAATTTTTAACTAATTTTCGTATTTTTCGTGTCTATTTACTTGACTATAGTCCAATTTGTATAGATTCTTCTCCTAATAATTTATCTAATAGATCAGTGTATTCATCAATTTTTTTGATGGCTTATTTCTTGTTTGTTTTTGTTATCCCTTGGTAATAATGTCTTTTTATTGTACGTCTATCTTTCTTTAAAAACTCTAGCTAATTCACTAAAGTTAGGTTTCAAGTTAAACACCTCCATTTGTTTTCGTAGATTTTCTAAATCTGATAGTTGAGTTATTTTTTTATATTTTTTTGTTTATTTTTAGGTTTACGTACATATATTTCTCTCTTTCTTTTTTTATATGCACTATTATAACCTATTTGTACATTTTTTTATTTTTGTCAAAACTGTACATTCTTATTTTTATCATTTTCAGCTACTATCAATACCGCCAAAATATAGTGTGCCAAGTTTTATGTGATATCTGAAAGGGAAAAGTTCATTAATGATATTTGATATGCATTCAAACTTGAAATACAGGTACGGAAATAGAAAGTTTTGAAATTTGAAGGATACTGTGTAAGTACTGTAGGATTAAAATGAAAGTACAATAAGAAAAATATATTAGAGAACAAGAATCGCATGACATTGCAATTGATAGACTGACAACAAAAAGAAGATACAAATCCATTTGGAAATAAGAAAAAAATAGATAGACCCGTTTAACGGGTAGCGGGCGTCAAAATGCAATAGGGCTTGAACGAATGTGAAAGCCAGCGCCTTGAGGTGCGTGTTAGTAACAAAGGGTTATACCCTGAAGAGAAAACCACCCCTTTTTCAGGGGTGGTCATTATTAGTATCTATAAAGAAATGGTTGTATACTAAATTCAGGGACTGGAATTTTTTTCCATGCCCCGGATTTAGTATACAACCATTTTTAGCATTTTTCTTTATTGAATTCTGAAGAACTCTATAATTTTATTATTTTTTTGTTTTTTTCTAATCGTCATTGCAGCCACAAGTGCTAATAATACAACCCCTAGTGATTTAGTTGTTTCCAAACCAGTTTTCGGTAACTCTTCATTTTCTTTTTTTATGTCTTCGCCTTTTTTTACTACTTTGATTGTTAGCTGTTCTAGTTTTAGTAATTTGTATACTTTCTCCATTATATTCAGCTTTTTACTGGAGTTATTATTTGAACACGACTTTCTAAGTCTTTTTGCTCCTACTCTAATTCTCTCTAATATAGTGAATTTACTAAAATGGTTTATTTTTAAATTGAACTACTCCGTCACTAAAACTACTATCAACTTTTTTTAAAAACATTATTCTCCGCTATATGATATACTTCAAGTTTTGCAGAATTATTTTTTTTACTACTGATACTTTAACTGTACGTTCTGCACTACTATCTAGCTTCTTACCATCTTTTTTTAAAGTGAATTTCAAAAAAACTTCGACAACCTTATATTCGTTACCCAATTTTTTTAATAATTTCTTTATTAAGATTTTCATCATTTATAGCACCTACAAAGACCTCATCAGCTTTTTATCTTATTTTTTTATCAAAAGATACATTAACATCACGTCCTGATAATTTTGATGATAAAAACATGATTATCTGCTACAGCACTATTTAACAGGTTTTTCTTGTTTTTTTCTGTAGCTTCTTTTTTTAGGAGTCTCTTTTTTTATTTCTTTCTCAGCATTTTTCCCCTTGAGAAGATTGTTCTTCTTTAGAAGTTTCTTTCTTATTGTTATCTTTTTGATACTTCTTTATTGTCTTTTTTTATCCTCTGATGTTTTCTCTTCCTTAGGAACTTCTTTCTTGTCGGTATCTTTTGATACTTCTTTATTATCTCCAGAAGATTTTTTTCTTCTTTTTACACTATCCTTTTTCAAATCTTCTTCTAAAATAGTTTTTTTATTTTTTTGAAGATTTTCATTATTAGGATATACTGTTAATAAATCCTTAATTTTTAGTTAACCACAAAAACTTTAATTTCATGTTCTTTATTTTTTTATCCGCTTTAGCATCAACTATTATATGATTTAAAAAAATTCTCTTCCATCTACAGAATTCCAGTCAACCTTTTCTCCAATAGCCTCTCCAGTAGTTTTATCATCATTTGCTGGTTCTACAGGTTTTTTTCTATTGGTTTCTCTACTGATTTCTCTATAGTCTTTGGAGCTACTTCATTTAACCCATCAGTTTTACCAGTTCCTGCTAAGTTCTTTCCTTCTATAATAGGTTTATTTAAATGCCCTTCAGTATCATTATGTTTAGTTTCTACAACAGGCTTAGTATCATTGTCTTGTGCATAAGCTGTTCCAATTGAACCAACAGAAATACCCATTAAAAATACTCGTAACAGCTACTGTAACTTTTTTTTACTGAATATTTTTTTATTTTTTTAGTCATAGCTTCCTCCTTATAAAAATCATATAAAGTTTATAAAATACTCTTTTTATATCTTCATAATTATAATACTTATGAAGAAATTGAGCAAGCATTAACTCTTTTTTTAAATTATTAGTATAAAAATTCCGTTAAAAAAATTATAAAAAAGATTAAAAATTTAAATATCATTTTAATTAAGGTAAATGCCAATATTAAATTAGACAGAAAGTTTTTTTCAGTAAAAAAATCCTAGGGGTACAACCAAAAATTTCCCTCCCATTTTTTTAGAAACAAATCAGCTTAATAGGCACATAGAAAAAAACAGACATCTTTATCAAGGGTTTAAACAAAGTGGCCCTTGACTAATGGTGGAGGTTTTTTTCTATACTTTGCCTATGCTGATTGTTTTATTATCGCTCTAACTTCCTTATTAAAGGCTTCGTTTGCTGTTTGATAACCTAATATTCTTCTAGGGGTATTATTTATTCTATCTACTATATTTTTCAACGTATTGTCTATTATAATCATCTATAGACGTACCTTTTTGGTATAAACTGTCTTATTAATTTATTAAAAATTCTCATTCCTACCTCTTTCAAAGGCTGAATATGGGTGTGCGAAATATACATCTACTACATTTAAGAAGTATTCACCTAATGTCGAAAAATTCAGCTCCATTATCTGCTGTTATAGATTTTATAATACCTTTTGGATATTCTTTCATTACTTTATTTAATGCATATGTAACAGATTCACTGTCTTTGAAATCTATTAATACTACGATACCTTTCCTTGTTTTTTTCTTTCTGTTAAGGTTAATAAACATGTACTTTCTCCTTTTTTTTCCCATGTACTGTATCTATTTTAAAATGACCAAATTCTTCGTGGTTATCAATATGTGCTGGTCTTTCATCTATACTAATACCTAAGATCTTTTTATTCTGTTTTTAGCTTTGTTTTGCGTTTTTCGTCCTACTTTCTCTTTAAGATCTATATTTTTTTAACTTTAAGTCTACCTTCAGCTATATAACGATAAAGCGTATTTACGCACACTACTTCTTCTTTTGTAAATATTCCCATTGTTAATGCTCGTCCTATCATTGCATCTGGTGATAGTTTATCTTCTAAAATTAGTTTTTTTCTGCGTATTCTAAGAACTCTTTAACCTTGTCAGACTCAGATTTGTTATGATTTTTTTCATACGATCTGTTTTCGTATACATATTGACCATATATTGGACTATATTCATCTTTTGTACTTAACTTTATTTTTTTAACTTTTTTTGTTTAGTTCTAACTGTACCTCTTTTTAATTTCATTAAATACTGTTTGAGGCGATACTCCTAGTATTTTTTTGCCATAGTACGTTTTGACATGAAAGGTAATCTTTTTCTTCTTGCATTTCTCAGCTTCTTTAATTAAGTTAGATACTTTCTTTGTATTTTTCTTGTAAAATTAGTTTTTAGACATAGTAAAAAAATCTCCTTAGTATTTTGTGGTAAATTTATTATAGCAGATTTTTACTGTATTTTTTTTATTTTATTTTTTTAGTGTCTAATTTGATTATACAATCTCCCATAAAATATTTTTTTCTTACTAATCATAACTATCTCCTCTTCTAATCACATAAATATTATAAATCATTTTTAATTATATTATATATACATAAAATCAGAAAGTTATTGCATTTTTCACTAATAAGCAAAAATAAAAAAACGAACTAATCCAGTGTATCAGTTCATTTTAAAAATATTATCTAAGTATTTTACATTTATCTAGTAAATTCATCCTCAAATGAATTAAACATTTATAATAACATCAGAAAAATATTAATTATCTTATACTGTGTTTATTCATTTTTTTCTTGGAAAAATCTCCGTAATAACTTTACGTAGTTCCTCTTTTTTTCTTTTTCTGGCCACTCACCTTCTTGTTGAGCTGCAGCATAAAGTTCAGGATATTCAATAGAAATTCTCTTAACTGTACGAGTATTCGCATGTTTTCTTACGAAAAAAATGGTATTTTCTTCATTAATTCTTCAGGAACCAATGAAAGTATTCTCTCTGCAGTTTCTTTTATCACTAATTACCGAAAAAAAGTAAGACCTTTCTTTATCTGTTCTTGTTCCTGTTCTGTAAAAATCTTCTAATCTCATTCTTATTCTCCTAAATGCGTATATTTTTCAGTCAAAATTATATACTAATACTTATGAAACAACAAATATATTTCACTGATAGAGATTATCAATATTACAACGTATCCTATGGGAACTAATAAAAATTCTTAAACACCGTCCTTTATTAAATATTATAGAACTAATATAAAAGTTAATGAATTGCTATGTTATAGCGTTTTATTTGATTATTTGAGTTAGACAGACTAGGATTTAGATTTTAACTCTTACGGAAAATAACAAGGACTATTCTCCTAAAATATGTTCTATACCATTATAGTTTAATGCAAAGTGTAGCTATATAATCGTTTCCATAACGTGATAGTCTATGTCTTTTGTCACACGATTCATAAAAATCTAACATAGCAAAGTCCCCATTTTTAAGTTGTCCTCTAATCTGAGTTTCTAAGGTATGGCTAAATTCATATCCATATTCTGGATTTATAGTTATCTTTCCTTCCTCTTCAAGCTCTTTCGAATTAAAAGGTATTGAGAATTTTAAAAGTAATTCTTCATCGGGTTTGTCCCATACAATGTCAGCATCATACATGTATATCCAAGGATTCATAAATCCAACCATTAACAATCCACCCTTTTTCAATACTCGAGAGGCTTCTTTATATATATTTTTCTAAATCTTCTACATATACATTTGAAACTGGATTAAAAAAATAATATCAAATGTTTCATTTTCAAATGGAAATGGTTTTTGTCATATCACTTTGAACTGTGTTGATTTTTTTAAGCCTTCTCTTTTTAGCAACCATTTCATCTCTTTGCAATTGTGATTTAGAAAAAAATCCATTATAGTTACATCATAACCTTTTTATAGCAAAAAAACTGGGCCTTGCTGACCACCACCACAAGCTAAACCTAATATCTTTTTTCCGTTTGCTTTTTCAAACCATTCTTTTGGAACTTTTTTCCCAACAGTTAATGCAACAGAAATTGGATTATTTCTAGCTTCTTCTAATTGTTCATGTGTCAACGGCTCAGTATAGTCATTTTTTTACATTATTCCATCTATTTTCATTTAATTTTTATATAACTGTTCATCTTATAATCTCCTCGTATTTTTTTCAAATATGAGCTATCGTTAAAAAAAGTATCCGATATTTTTTTATTTGCGGTACTCTTCTAATTTGAATCCATATTCATTTAGAAGTTGTTTTTGAATAAATTTTTTTCATTCTTTGAGTCTTTAACTTCTTTCCAAAGGATAACCGCAACTTTTTAACTTGTTAGAATAATTATTGCTGTGTTCATCTGCACAAAAAAATCTTTTAGAAATTGATTCCACTGACAAGTCGAATTATCATACTTTTGCATAATCTGACTCTCCATAATATTTTTTTATCATATCTTGAATCGTAAATTTTTTTATCATTATCACTTTTTACTTTTCTCCAAGCCGTTGCCATATCAGCATTAAATTTAAACGGATTTAACTCCTGTTACAGCTGAAAAAAATAATCTCTAAATTTTTTTGGTTAAAGGCAAAACCACATTCTAGCAATGGTGTATTTAAAGATATTACTTCGGCATGTTTTTTTTGTTTACTTTTTCTTGTAGACTTTTCTATTCTATTTCCCTTGAAGTATTGTTCAATAATATAGTTCAATTCTTTCTTTGTACATCTATACTCTAATCCAAGAGACTTACATATTTGTGAAAGCTCTTCTCGATACCAATAGTACTTGTTAAATTCCTCAAATGATTTTATATCTTTAAAACTAGGCCTAATTTCTATCAAACACTTACCTCCAAAAACTTGATGTATATCTCAGTTTTTTTATCCTTAATTAACTTTCTTTGTTCTATTATACTATATTACTTGGAGTTCATAAATCATAAAAAAATACAGAACAAGTACACTACCTTTCACCACTTTATTTTTGTCAAAACTGTACATTCTTATTCTATCATTTTCACTTATCCCTCCTTCCATAAAAATGAGCATAAGAAAAAAATACCTGTTTTTTTGTAGATGCCTTAACTTAATTATTTAATTTAAATTGAAAGAGAAACATAAAGGGATTTAATGGGGTCTATAATAAATACGGTTGATAATAAATATCAGCCGTATTTAAATTTATAAAAAAATAGAAAAGAATGTAAAATTCCTCTATAATTTAAGTATGAGCAAAAAAATCAAGAAAGGAAATTTACATTCATATGTGTAATTATAGCAAATCTCTTAAAAATAACGCTACAAATAACTGACAAAAGATATAGTAAAAATTATTACGGAAAGGGTAGAAAAAAAGAATAAATTCCTTTAAACTATAAATTGCGAAACTACAGAAAGGAATTTATTCATATGAATATTATAACACAAATCTTTATCAAAAAAACATAGAAAAATACTTTAAAAAAATTTTTTTCAGAGGATATCTTATCTTCCATCAACACATATGTAAATAGAAGTCTAAGATATACAAATTCTAAAAATATCTTTATCTGATTTACTATCAATTCCTAATAAAGTTGTTATGGATTCTATCATAAAAAAACGTCATCCTTACTCTTGAAAAAAATTAGATGAGGATTACTTCAACTCGTCTCAGCGAAAGGCACTATACTACCCTAAAGGTACTTATTATCGAACTATCGTCACTTTATTTGGAGAGATTACTTTTTAAAAAGACGTGCTTATGTTGATAAAAAAACGGTGAAAATCATTTTTTTACTACTTAGATTCTCTTCTTAATATTTCACCTCGTGTTGTTTTCGATAATGATGTTATTAATGAACTCCTATTCCTTGCCGGAAAACATACTTCTTATTCCACTATAGGTCAAATACTTGGACAATATTTTTTTAAGAATGATTTTTTTCTACAGATAAAAAGTAAATATATTTCTCGTGCTACTATCGCTAATTATATTAAACGTTCTGATATCAATGCCTTCTTCCCTCTCAAACAAAATAAGGTTAAAGACATTTTTATCGAACTTGATGAACATTATGTGTCTATTCAAAAGCCTAAGAAGTCTCCTTATCCTGTTAAAAAACAAATGGTTAAAGCTGCTAAAAATCTACTCTTATCGTATAAAAAAATGGATATACAGATAGATTTATCATTCTTGATGAGTTGGAGAGTGTTTCTAAATTTAGAGATAGGATATATGAGTATGTATATCGTACATATGATCTTGATTATGTTGAAAATATCTATATTCTTGGCGATGGGGCTAATTGGATTAAGGCTACTCGTGATATATTCGATACTACTAAAACTCATTATGCACTTGATAAATTCCATGCTATGCAAGCTCTACAGCGTATTACTACATACTCTAATATGGATGAATATGAAAAAAAGCTAAAGAGTTTATTGAAGCCGATAATCGTTCAGCATTTAAACAATGGATTAAGGATTTTTTTCTAAAAAAATTCCCAGATAGAGAAGAAATCATTGAGGAAAAAAAGTAAATATATTTTTAAATAATTGGGCGGCTTTTACAACGATTATTAAAGGCTAACGCTAGTTGTTCTATGGAAGGCTGTATCTCCCATTCATTAGCTAATATATTCACATCTCGACCTAAAGGATTTAGTAAGCCTCATATTGGCGAAAAAGACTATCCTTACGTGCGTTATATTTGAATAGTTTTGATGATAAACAAATATTTATAAAAACTTATGGACAGTAACCAAACTATCAATAATTTTACAAATCTAGATTTCTCTATCTTAGATGATAGGTATAAAGGCGATACTTATAAAGTGAATCTTAACACAAATTTCGCAGTTTAGTCGCTTCATGGAGCCTCTGAAAAAAACCATTTTCGTCGGCTTTTTGTGTTTTTTTAACAAATTAAAGAATATGTCAAGAGTCGTTCCACTTCTTCTCTTGACATATCCTTAAAAATTTGTTACTTAATTCTTGCCGACGAAAAAAACTTTTTTTAATTTTTTTCATCGTAATTTAATTTTTTTGGAATTTATTTTCCGTAATAATTTGACTTTAACCTGACAAAAAAATATAAAAAATTCTAGATAAAACAGAGGAAATTGAAATAAATGGTTGTAAGCATCTCATTTATTATGGAGTATTGGAAGCTTCATCTAACTCTTGTCCTTATTGTAAAGAATGTAAGATAACTAACAATGGCTATAGAAAAGTAAAGGTTAAAAATTCCTGCTATTTCTGATAAACCAGCTATCTTGTATTTAAATAAACATCGTTTTATATGTAAAGGTTGTCGCAAATCCTTTACAGCTGAAACTACTGAAGTTAGGAAGAATTCTAATACCTCTAAAAAAATCTACGAGCTGGTATTATTAAAAGGTTATCTAAAGAGAATACTTCAAAAAGAAATAGCTGAATCTTGTTCTATATCTACTAACACTGTATTAAGAATACAATGCGATCTAGCTAAAACTCTAGAAAGACCTAAAAACTTTACCTTATTATATGTGCTTTGATGAAGTTTCTTCTACTTCTGATAGTATAAGTAAAATGAGCTTCGTATATGCAGATGCATTAACTCATAAAATACAAAAATATACTTCAAGGAAGAACTAATAAGATTATAAAAGACTACTTCTTATACTATTTCTTATCAAGAACGTTGTAAGGTTAAGGCAATAGTTATTGATATGAATTCAGGTTATAAAAGTATCATCAGAGAACTTTTCCCTAATGCGAAGATAGTAATCGATAGATTCCATATTGTTCAGTTAGTTAATAGAGCTTTTAATAAATATAGAGTTTCATTTATGAACAGTATTAAAGATAAAAAAATAAAGAGTTATACAAACAATTGAAATGTTATTGGAAAAAAACCTTCTAATAATGCTAAAAATAAAAAAATATACAATTTGGTCTAAATAAAAATATACAAAAATAATATAAAAAAATATTCCCATATAGTTTATACTCATAGTAAAAAAACAATTATGAGGGAACAAATGGAAACTAACATTATTGGAGAATTAAACAATTTGAAAGAACGAGATATAAAAACCAAATTTCAGTGAATTAAGTAGGAAATACGGATTACATAGGCATACAATAAAAAAATACTGGGATGAGGGAGGAAAAAAATAATAAAATCTAGAAATAAACCTAGTGTTTTAGATAAATACAAAGAGGAGATAGAAGAAATACTTAAAGAAGCTGGAGTAAATAAAAATAGGTGCATATGAATTTTTTTAACATATAAATATGGAAATATCTGTACTTATAGCAATTTTTAAACAATATACGCTAAAGCATAATATAAAAAAAGAAAAAAAGCACAGACTGCACACGTTAGATATGAAACTCAACCAGGATATCAAATACAAGTAGATTGGAAAGAGAGTTTAAAAATAGAAACGAAAAACAGGAGAAATTATAAAAATTCAATCTATTCGCAGCCACACTAGGATACTCAAGAAAAACATGTATTTATAATCTCAAAAAAACAAGAACAACAGAAGACGTACTCAGATGTCTTATAGAGACATTTAAATACCTAGGAGGTGTCCCTCATGAGATACTTACAGATAATATGAGTTCATTAGTAACTATATTTAAACATGATAAAAGGAAACATCCAGAAGTATTAGCGTTCGAAAAAAAGATTTAGGAATTAAAAATCAAATTTTGTAAAGTTAGAACACCTGAAACAAAAAAGGTAAAAGTAGAATCAGCAAATAGGTTCGTGAATAGAATAACAGCATTTAATAAAAAAATAGAAAAACGAAGAAGAGTTATACGCTATAGTTAATCGTATAATGAAGAACTCAAACGAACAGAACAATCAGACAACTAATCTACCACCTAATGTGTTATTTAAAAAGAAAAAAAGAATACCTCCAACCATTACCAAATAAATGTTTACTAGATGACTACACACTACCAATATTTAGTCAAAAAAAGTACCAAACACACTATTAGTAAATTATAAAGGTCGAGGATATTCTGTACCTAAAAAAGTTTATAGACAAAAAAAGTAATACTAAAAACCATTTGAAAAATAAACTATACATTTATTATAACACGGAATTAGTCACAATACATAATATAACAAATCAAAAAAATGAATTATAAAGAAAAATCATTACAAAGAAGCCTTGGCAAGTAATTTTTTTATAATAGCGAAGAATATGACATGAAAAAAACTAGCTGAAGAAAAATTTAGAATTATTTAAGGAGTTAAAATATGACTAATTATACACGATTATTATCAAATTTAGAAGAATTACAATTAAATAGAATCAAAGATAATTTAGATGAACATATAGGAAGGATAAATAACAAAGAACTAGATTATATTGAGAGTTTGCATGAACTAACAAATTTAGAAATACAAGCAAGAGAAGATAGAGCAACACATGCTTGTGTAAGAGTAGCAAACTTCCCTTTACAGAAAAAGAATTAAAGGATTTTTGATTTCTCATTCAATCCAAAGATTAATAAAGAAAAAAATACTAGATTTTTAAGCATTTGAGATTCATAGAAAAATAAGGAAAAATATACTATTTCTTGGTGTCCCTGGAGTAGGTAAGATACATTTAGCCACCTCTATAGGTATAGAGGCGGCTAAGAATAGGAAAAATTACTTACTTTATAAATTGTCACGATCTAATATTACAATTAAAAACGAGCAAAACTTGAGAATAGATTAGAAACTAGATTAAAGTTTTTTTCAAAAATACAAAGTTCTCATTATAGATGAGGTAGGATATCTACCTATTGATAAAGAAGGAGCTAATCTATTATTCCAACTTATAAATAAAAAGATATGAGAATAGTTCTACAATAATAACTACAAATAAACCTTTTTCAGAGTGGGGAGAAGTATTTGGAGATAGTGTGCTAGCTAGTGCTATATTAGATAGACTACTACATCATTCTCATGTGATTAATATTGTTGGATCTTCATATAGATTAAAAAGATAAAACATTTCTTAAATCTACTAACTAATTTAGACTGGTTGTATAATTTTATTTTTGTCTTTTTTTGTATATTTTTTTACATTGACATTAACACCTTCTTACTAGTTATGATGAATTAGATAATGGTACCCACAAGAAGTTTAAATACTTTAAGTACATTACTACCGAACAAGATATTGTCAACTACCTAATTAAGCAAGATCCTCAACTTTATAAATGTTACTGGCTTATCCAAGACCTTAGAGAAGCTCTTGAAAAAGATGATTTCGATAAATTTAAAGCTTTTAATCAATGATAAATCTACTCTACCTAGATATATGTTTACAGCTATTAAAAACACTTAGAAAATATAAAAGACAGATTAAGAATACTATGTACTACAATGGGACTATCTAATGGACCTCTAGAAGGAATTAATAATAAAAATTAAAGTTATCAAGCGTATTTCTTATGGTTATAGGACTTTTAATAACTTTAAAGCTAAAATACTCCTTGTATTCAGCCTATTTACACCGGCAGAGACTAATAAGAAACCTATATATTCTAAAGAAGAGCGTCAAGCTATTCTCACTAAAAAAAGAAAGAAATAAGATTAAAACGAAAAAAATAGGAAAAAAAGCTATACTACTTAATATAGCATAGCTTCCTCCTAATTTTCAAAAATCAACCGAATTTGACAAAGAACCATTTAATGCCCCTTATGTTTCTCTTTCTTTTTTTGCTGTCTCAGTTCAAATATTCTATCCTTCTCTGCAATTTTTTTTGCTCGATTTATAGATTTTCTTTCCTGCTTGTACTGTTCCTGTTGAAGTTTTAGAACGTTTTGAGATTTAGTCCCAATTCCCATTTCCTTTGCTTGTTTTCTTAACTGACGCTGAACTCGTTTATGGTTCTTTTTCTCTTCTTTTATAACAGCTGCTACAACTGAACTAAACTGCAACTTATTATAGCGATTTAAAACAAACTCGTATATCTCATAATCCTTAGGTTCTGCACCAAGCGTTACTTTAGAAACACTTAACAGTCCCATCTTCAATGTGCTCAAACACAGCAACCCAAAATGGGTTCTCGAAATATACTGTCAATTTGCCGCTAATTTTGTACATAATAATCCCTCCATTCAAAAACTAATTAACAAAGAATGGACAACCCGGAGGGGAAGGCTACTTACCATAGAAATTCTATGACGACTGGGCTACCTACCAGTTCTAGCACATTAGACAATGTACATTGCGTTTTTATCTTTGACTATATTATCAAATCTGAAATCTTTGATCTATATACTATTATACCATTAATTAATAAATTTATAAACCCTAGAGTTTATCAAACTCTATGCCTCTCGCAACCTGGCTTTTATTTTTACAATATCAAATAAAAAAATAGATTCTATTAAATGGTATATTTATATAAAACCCTTAATTCCAAAAACTTTTATACAGTTTTTAATCCTTTATTTTTTTGAGAGAAGAACTACCGCTTCCACATGTTCATGGTCGTCCAAACTTACAATCATTTCCCACATTCACTTTATGCATATATATTTCTTATCTAACTTATCTATAAATCCCATCTCTTTTTCTTCTTCAAAACTTAGTGCAGTTATATCTACAGGGTAGAATGTTTTTTTGCTCTATAGTCACTTTAATTTCACTAATATTTTTTTAGAATATTAAAAAGAAAAGCTTGAATATAATAGTAAAATATCAATATCATTTGGATGTTTATCTTTTTTTAATATCGATCCAAAAAAACATAAACTTTTTTTCGAACTCAGAAAACTTCTCTATATTTTCATTAATCAAATTAATTATTTCTATTTTATTTAATTTTGTTGACATATCTATAAAAACTCGTCCATTGTCAGTAATTCAACATTAAAAATCTTCCGCTGAATCTAGTGCTTCTTTTTGATATACAACATGTTCCATTCCAATTATGCAAATTTACAATTACATAATTAGGCTTGGGTGCCATTCTATATAAAAAAATTCCTTACTTAAACAGTATTCATATACAAAGACTATGTTAATATTATTTATTTTAATTTCTCTTAATGAATCTTGATTAGCATATGTAAAAATCTATATTTTTGAGATCTTAAATATTTCAAAGCAAAATTTAAACTTTCTAATCTAACACCCGTTTTTTTCTAAAAACAATTGTTATCATAATATAGCTGCCTTAATCTAGGAGTATCATCCATAAATATTTTTTTTCTCTATTTTTTTCAGTAATATATATGGTCTATCTATCCCCAGCATAACTTCGTCTATCAAATCTTCTTTTTCCCAATACTTTTTATCAATTCTTCCATCGACTCTGTGGATGGAAGAATATAATCGCTTACTGGTATGATTCCAAAAAAATAGAATTTATTTCCTGTGGAAAAAAAGTACCGCTCTCATCTTTTCTCCATCATCTCTGGTAATTTTAAATTCATCAACATGAGTTATAAACTTTTGAATCAATTCTAAATTTGAATATTCCTTATGTGAATACCACTGAAATAAAAGTACGATTATTCTCAAATAACAATTTTAACTTTTCGTTATTTGATAATATTTGAGGCTCAAATTTATCCCATAAAGACTTATTACCACTCAGATAGTAACTTTTTATATATCCTATTGTTTTCACTCAAAATGGGTACAACTTTTTTTCTTTAAGTTTATCAAAAGAACTCAGTTCTACAGAGAAAAAAATTTTTTTCTAATTCATTTCTTCTAATCTCTTTCCATTGCTTAACATTGTTCTCATCTATAAAAACCAATTTTATCAAATTTCTTATGACAATTAGGGCATAAAAACTATCAAGTTTTCATATGAATTATCTTCTGTTTCATAATATGCATCGATATGTGCTTTTTCCATGATATCACTATTATTTATAAATAATTCTTCTTGACAATCCGGATTCATACATCTTCCCATAGATTCCGCCCATAATCTACGTTTTACATTTTCAGCAATTGCTTTTCTACTCATTTCCCTAACCTCTAAACCATACTTTCTCTTCACATGTGCAATATAAAGTGTCTAAACATTACACCCTAAACTTTTCCATAACATAATTTTAATTTTTATTCATAGGTAGCTTTACTCTCATCACAGGTAATATCCATCTCGTCAAGCGGGAAGCTCCACACTAATGTGCCTTTTTGAATCAAGTTTGGAAAGTAACACAACCGTCTCAACATGATACGTTCCTGGGAACATATCTACAGGTTGCACTGCACCTAGTTTATAACCAAGACTTCTCATAATTTCCATATCTCTAGCTAATGTTGCTGGATTACAACTAACATAGACTATTTTTTCTATATCCATAGCTGCAAGATCACGTAGAAAACTTTCCTCGCATCCTTTACGTGGCGGGTCAACGATAACTGCATCTAATTTCACATTTTGTGAAATTAATTTTTTTATTACATCTTCACTTTTACCCAGTAAAAAAATTCAGCATTAGTTATATTATTATTTTTTTTGCATTTTTCACGAGCATCTAAAACAGCCGCTTCTACTATTTCAATACCGTATACTTTCTTAACTTTCTTCGCTGCGAATAGACTTATAGTTCCAATGCCACAGTAAGCATCAATTATCGTATCAGTTTCTTTTAATTCTGCAAGTTCCAACGCTTTACTGTATAATACCTCTGTTTGAACTGGATTCACTTGATAAAATGAACGAAGTGAAATCTTGAACTCTATTCCGTCTAACGTGTCAGTTATATAGTCTTTACCAAAAAGATTTTCAGTTTTATCACCAAAGATTACATTAGTCTTCTTATTGTTAATATTTAACATAATACTAACGATTCTGTCATCTAATTTAGAAATTTTCTCAACAAATTCATCTAATTTATTAAACTTCTCTTTCGCGACAATACCAACCATAATTTCACTTTTTTTAGGGTGTTCGTTCTAAACATAATATGTCTAATTGTCCCCTGAGTGATTATTTTCATCATAGACAGATAAGTTAAGCTCTGAAATTAAACTGCGTAATTTATTCATTAATATATTGTGCTCATCATATTGAATAAAAACACTTCTCTATATTAACAACATCATGGCTTCGTTGTTTATAATAACCCATCTTAACTTCACCATTAACTTTTTGTACCGGAATCACAGATTTATTACGATAATGATATCCGTTTTCCATTCCTAGCGTATCTAATACTTTGATAGAATCTTTACCTAGTACTTTTATCCATAACATTTTGAACTTTTTTTCTTTTTAAACTTCAACTGTTCTTCATAGTTCATATGAACTAAATTCGCTCCTGAAGTTTTTTTGGAATACCATCAACTCTATTTTTTTAGAACTTTCAATAATATTTATGACTTTTCCGTAACCAAGATTTTTTTTCTTTAATTTAATTATCTTAAACTCAATTACTTCACCTTCTATAACATCTTCAATAAAAAAATTGGAAAAATTGTCAATTTTTACTACACCAAGTCCATCGTGAGTGTAATCTATAACCTTTCCTTCGAATATATCATTTTTTTGCATAATTCACCTTTCTAAAATAAAAAGAAGAACAGATATAGGAAACTGACTTCCCTACTCTGTTCTCCTACATTTAATATTTATTAAACTATCTTTACATGCTTAAACCAATTACTTTAATTGAATTAACAAATTCAAGATTTTTTTAATTCGTTTATTTAATTTTTTTCAATATTTATATCACCTGAGCTAAGCTCTAAGGAAATAATTATCGTAGCTTTTTGCATTTATCGGTACTGTTTGGTGAATAGTAAGAACACTACACTTCTCTTCATTAACAACCGATAAAAATTTTTACCTAATATTCCTGGAATATCATCAACATCAATAGACAATGATAAAATTGATTGTCTTTTTCACATCTTGAATAGGATAAATTGTATCTTTATACTTATAAAATGCACTTCTACTTAAATCAAATCTCTTCGAAGCTTCTAAAAATTGATAACTTTGAATCATCTTCTAAAAGCTTTTTTTCATAGCTAATGTCTTTTTTTACAGCTTCAGGTAATACATCTTCTCTAATTATATAATAAACTTTTTTTCTTTATCCATAGTGGCTATCTCCTACTCTACGAATTCAAACTCACCTTTAAGGATCTTAACAGTATCACCGTTTTTACATCCTCTTTCACGTAAAGCATCATCTACACCCATAGAACGCATTTGCTGAGCAAAACGTCTAACAGAAGCATCACGGTTAAAGTCAGTCATTAAGAATGCACGTTCAATACCAGGACCACTAACAACATAAGCACCAGTATCATCACGAGTAATCTTGAATGTTTCATCCTTAGGCTTATGTTTATAAAGAACTCTGTTTTCCATACTCTCTTCTTCAGTATCAAGTTCATATAATGTATTTGGATCTGTGTTATCTAATATATCGCTTATTTTATAAAGTAAGTTATCGATATTACTACGTGTGAATGCAGAAATTTCAACTATATCTACTTCTTCACCATCGTTCTCTAAGTGTTTTTTTTAAACTCTTTAAGATTGTCACTCGCAACTGGAATATCCATCTTATTAGCTACAACTACTTGAGGTCTTTCTAAAAGTCTCATATTATATTCCGCTAACTCTTGGTTAATAATTTTATAATCTTCATATGGATCACGTCCATCAGTTGCCGACATGTCTACTACATGAACAATAACTTTTGTTCTTTCAATGTGACGTAAGAACTGGTGGCCAAGACCTACACCTTGGCTAGCTCCTTCGATTAATCCTGGAAGGTCAGCCATAACAAAACTTCTGTGGTCTTTTGTTTCTACTACTCCAAGATTTGGTGCTAATGTTGTAAAGTGATAATCAGCAATTTTTGGTTTTGCTTTTGATGTTATTGATAATAATGTTGATTTACCAACAGATGGGAATCCAACAAGACCTACATCAGCCATAAGTTTTAATTCTAATGTAAGATTTCTTTCTTCTCCTGGTTCACCATTTTCAGCAATTTCTGGTGCAGGATTTGAAGGTGTTGCGAAACGACAGTTTCCACGTCCTCCACGTCCTCCACGAGCTACTACTACTTCTTGCTCATGTTCTACTAAGTCTGCTAATACCTCTCCAGTATCAGTATCACGAATTACAGTTCCAGGTGGTACTTTTAAGTATAAATCTTTAGATTTTCTACCATGCATCCCCTTACTCATTCCATTCTCACCATTGGGCGCAACGAATTTCTTTTGGTAACGATAATCCATGAATGTTCTTAACCCTTCATCAACGATGAATACAACATTTGCTCCACGTCCACCATCGCCACCTGCTGGGCCACCTTTTTGGAACATACTTTTTCTCTTCTAAATGCTACTAATCCATTCCCACCATCACCTGATCGGACGAATATTTTTTTACCTCATCTAAAAAAACATAAAAAAATCTCCTATACAATTCTCTTTATTTTTTTCTTAAACTTCAACTTTTAAACTATATAAAATTAAACTAAATAAAAAGTTCATATACCATGAACTATTATATCATAATTTCACATTTGATAATAATATTTAGCGAGATTTTAAACAAAAATATACGGCTGCACACACAGCCGTACTTTTACTCCACAGGTAGGGACTCGAACCTACGACCCTCTGATTAACAGTCAGATGCTACTACCAACTGAGCTACTGTGGAAAAAAATCTCTAAATAAAAAAATGGAGCGGGTGATGAGAATCGAACTCACAACATCAGTTTGGAAGACTGAGGTTTTACCACTAAACTACACCCGCATGAATATTTATTATTAACTTATGTATTAATTATATACTAGATATTATAGTTTGTCAACAACTTTTTTTATTTTTTAAAAATCCTAAATTGTAAAGTTAAATGCATAAAAAAATTACAAAAAAATCCACGGAAAAAAATAACGTTAAAGACTTGTATTTAATAAAAATTGGTTTTTATACTGTGTTAATGTCAATGTAAAAAAATATACAAAAAAACAAAATAAAAATTATACAACCAGTCTAAATTAGTTAGTAGATTTAAGAAATGTTTTATCTTTTTAATCTATATGAAGACCCCACAATATTGAGCACATGAGAATGATGTAGTAGTCTCATCTAATATAGCACTAGCCAGCACACTATCTCCAAATACTTCTCCCCACTCTGAAAAAGGTTTATTTGTAGTTATTTATTGTAGAACTATTCTCATATCTTTTATTTATAAGCTGAAATAAGAGGTTGGCCCCTTCTTTATCAATAGGTAGATATCCTACCTCATCTATGATGAGAACCTTGTATTTTGAAAAAAACTTTAATCTCGTTTCTAATCTATTTTCAAGTTTCGCTCGTTTTAATTGTAATATTAAATCATGACAATTTATAAAGTAAGTAATTTTTCTATTCTTAGCTGCCTCTATACCTATAGAGGTGGCTAAATGTGTCTTACCTACTCCAGGGACACCAAGAAATAGTATATTTTCCTTGTTTTTCTATGAATCTCAAATGCTTAAAAATCTAGTATTTTTTTTCTTTATTAATCTTTGGATTGAATGAGAAATCAAAAATCCTTTAATTCTTTTCTGTAAGGGAAGTTTGCTACTCTTACACAAGCATGTGTTGCTCTATCTTCTCTTGCTTGTATTTCTAAATTTGTTAGTTCATGCAAACTCTCAATATAATCTAGTTCTTTGTTATTTATCCTTCCTATATGTTCATCTAAATTATCTTTTGATTCTATTTAATTGTAATTCTTCTAAATTTGATAATAATCGTGTATAATTAGTCATATTTTAACTCCTTAAATAATTCTAAATTTTCTTCAGCTAGTTTTTTTCATGTCATATTCTTCACTATTATAAAAAAATTACTTGCCAAGGCTCCTTTGTAATGATTTTCTTTATAATTCATTTTTTTGATTTGTTATATTATGTATTGTGACTAATTCCGTGTTATAATAAATGTATAGTTTATTTTCAAATGGTTTTTAGTATTACTTTTTTTGTCTATAAACTTTTTAGGTACAGAATATCCTCGACCTTTATAATTTACTAATAGTGTGTTTGGTACTTTTTTTGACTAAATATTGGTAGTGTGTAGTCATCTAGTAAACATTTATTTGGTAATGGTTGAAGATATTCTTTTTTTCTTTTTAAATAACACATTAGGTGGTAGATTAGTTGTCTGATTGTTCTGTTCGTTTGAGTTCTTCATTTTACGATTAACTATAGCGTATAACTCTTCTTCGTTTTCTATTTTTTTATTAAATGCTGTTATTCTATTCACGAACCTATTTGCTGATTCTACTTTTACCTTTTTGTTTCAGGTGTTCTAACTTTACAAAAATTTGATTTTTAATTCCTAAATCTTTTTTTGAACGCTAATACTTCTGGATGTTTCCTTTTATCATGTTTAAATATAGTTACTAATGAACTCATATTATCTGTAAGTATCTCATGAGGGACACCTCCTAGGTATTTAAATGTCTCTATAAGACATCTGAGTATATCTTCTGTTATTCTTGTTTTTTTGAGATTATAAATACATGTTTTCTTGAGTATCCTAGTGTGGCTGCGAATAGATTGAATTTTATAATTTCTCCTGTTTTCGTTTATATTTTTTTAAACTCTCTTTCCAATCTACTTGTATTTGATATCCTGGTTGAGTTTCATATCTAACGTGTTCAGTCTGTGCTTTTTTTCTTTTTTTATATTATGCTTTAGCGTATATTGTTTTAAAAATTGCTATAAGTACAGATATTTCCATATTTATATGTTAAAAAAATTCATATGCTCCTATTTTATTTACTCCAGCTTCTTTAAGTATTTCTTCTATCTCCTCTTTGTATTTATCTAAAACACTAGGTTTATTTCTAGATTTTATTATTTTTTTCCTCCCTCATACCAGTATTTTTTTATTGTATGTCTATGTAATCCGTATTGCTTACTTAATTCACTGAAATTTGGTTTTATATCTCGTTCTTTCAAATTGTTTAATTCTCCAAATAATGTTAGTTTCCATTTGTTCCCTCATAATTGTTTTTACTATGAGTATAAACTATATGGGAATATCTTTATATTATTTTTGTATATTTTTTTATTTTAGTATTATTAGGTTTTATCAAAAAAATCGGACTGATGGAAAAAAATCAGTCCGATTAAATTATATATAAAGTAAAAAAAGTTCTCGATATTTTTTTCGAGGGCTTTTTACTATATTTAAAGATTTATTCTAAACTTTAAATTAGTTTTTGTCGTTTTTACGACGTCTTGCTACTGCAAGTAATCCACCTAGGATTCCTAATCCTAATCCTGCTAATCCAGTATTAGTTTCAGTTGTACCTGTGTTAGCTAAACGTTTAGTTTCTTTCTTAATTTCAGAAGCTTTTTCAGTTTTTTTCCTGTATTATTTCCAGTCTCTACTTGTTCAGTTGTTGGTACATTTGGTGTTACTTTTCCTGGTATTACCTTAGCTGGAGTTTCTACTGGAACTTCTACAGCTGGTTTACCTGGTTCTGTAATCTTACCTGTTCCTGGTACTTTACCGTCTGGTAATTCACTGTTTGGTACTTTACCTTTACCGTCTTCACCGATTGTTACTGTGATTGGCTTACCATCTTTACCTGGGATTTCTACCTTAGTTCCTGGTGGGTATGTTGATCCATCTGGTTTCTTCGGTGTTACTGTAACCTCTCCTGTCTTAGGATCTTGTTCAACATCTATTGTTGGTGTCTTACGAGCTGGTGTTGTTACATCTACTGGTTTCGATGGTTTCTTGTTCGGTTCTGTCACTGTTCCTTTTCCTGGTACATTTGTCTTAGGAAGGTTGTCATTTGGTACTTCACCTGAACCATTGTCTCCAATTGTTACTGTGATTGTTGTTCCATCTTTACCTGGGATTTCTACCTTAGTTCCTGGTGGGTATGTTGATCCATCTGGTTTCTTCGGTGTTACAATCGCATTTCCATTTGGTTGTTGAGTAATTTCAATCTCACCTGGTTGTTCAGTTACTGGTGTATCTGGTGTTACCTTACCTGGTGTTGTTACTGGAACTTCTACAGCTGGTTTACCTGGTTCTGTAATCTTACCTATTCCTGGTACTTTACCTTCTGGTAATTCACTGTTTGGTACTTTACCTTTACCATCTTTACCGATTGTTACTGTGATTGGCTTACCATCTTTACCTGGGATTTCTACCTTAGTTCCTGGTTTGTATGTTGATCCATCTGGTTTCTTCGGTGTTACTGTAACCTCTCCTGTCTTAGGGATCTTGTTCAACATCTAGTGTTGGTGTCTTACGAGCTGGTGTTGTTACATCTACTGGTTTCGATGGTTTCTTGTTAGGTTCTGTTACTGTTCCTTTTCCTGGTACATTTGTCTTAGGAAGGTTGTCATTTGGTACTTCACCTGAACCATTGTCTCCAATTGTTACTGTGATTGTTGTTCCATCTTTTACCTGGGATTTCTACCTTAGTTCCTGGTGGGTATGTTGTTCCATCTGGTTTCTTCGGTGTTACAATTGCATTTCCATTTGGTTGTTGAGTAATTTCAATCTTACCTGGTTGTTCAGTTACTGGTGTTTCTGGTGTAAATTTACCTGGAGTTGTTACATTAGGAACTTCCACTGTTGGTTTACCTGGTTCTGTAATCTTACCTGTTCCTGGTACATCTTTCTTAGGAAGATTATCATTTGGTACTTTACCTTTACCGTCTTCACCGATTATAACAGTGATTGGGTTGCCGTTTTCACCTGGGATTTCTACCTTAGTTCCTGGTTTGTATGTTGATCCATCTGGTTTCTTCGGTGTTACTGTAACATCACCTGTATTAGGATCTCGTTCCACATCTAATGTTGGTGTCTTACGAGCTGGTGTTGTTACATCTACTGGTTTCGATGGTTTCTTGTTCGGTTCTGTTACTTTTCCTGTACCTGGGACATCTTTCTTAGGAAGTTTGTCATTTGGTACTTCTCCTGATCCATTGTCACCGATTGTTACTGTGATTGTTGTTCCATTTTCTCCTGGAATTTCTACCTTAGTTCCTGGTGGGTATGGTTTTCCATCTGGTTTCTTAGGCGTTACAATCGCATTTCCATTTGGTTGTTGAGTAATTTCAATCTCACCTGGTTGTTCAGTTACTGGTGTTTCTGGTGTAAACTTTACCTGGAGTTGTTACATTAGGAACTTCCACTGTTGGTTTACCTGGTTCTGTAATCTTACCTGTTCCTGGTACATCTTTCTTAGGGAAGATTATCATTTGGTACTTTACCTTTACCATCTTCACCGATTGTAACAGTGATTGGGTTGCCATTTTCACCTGGGATTTCTACCTTAGTTCCTGGTGTGTATGTTGATCCATCTGGTTTCTTCGGTGTTACTGTAACATCACCTGTATTAGGATCTCGTTCCACATCTAATGTTGGTGTCTTACGAGCTGGTGTTGTTACATCTACTGGTTTCGATGGTTTCTTGTTCGGTTCTGTTACTTTTCCTGTACCTGGGACATCTTTCTTAGGAAGTTTGTCATTTGGTACTTCTCCTGATCCATTGTCACCGATTGTTACTGTGATTGTTGTTCCATTTTCTCCTGGAATTTCTACCTTAGTTCCTGGTGGGTATGGTTTTCCATCTGGTTTCTTAGGCGTTACAATCGCATTTCCATTTGGTTGTTGAGTAATTTCAATCTCACCTGGTTGTTCAGTTACTGGTGTTTCTGGTGTAAATTTACCTGGAGTTGTTACATTAGGAACTTCCACTGTTGGTTTACCTGGTTCTGTAATCTTACCTGTTCCTGGTACATCTTTCTTAGGAAGATTATCATTTGGTACTTTACCTTTACCATCTTCACCGATTGTAACAGTGATTGGGTTGCCATTTTCACCTGGGATTTCTACCTTAGTTCCTGGTTTGTATGTTGATCCATCTGGTTTCTTCGGTGTTACTGTAACATCACCTGTATTAGGATCTCGTTCCACATCTAATGTTGGTGTCTTACGAGCTGGTGTTGTTACATCTACTGGTTTCGATGGTTTCTTGTTCGGTTCTGTTACTGTTCCTTTTCCTGGTACATTTTGTCTTAGGAAGATTGTCATTTGGTACTTCACCTGAACCATTGTCTCCAATTGTTACTGTGATTGGTGTTCCATTTTTCTCCTGGAATTTCTACCTTAGTTCCTGGTGGGTATGGTTTTCCATCTGGTTTCTTAGGTGTTACAATCGCATCTCCATTTTGGTTGTTGAGTAATTTCAATCTCACCTGGTTGTTCAGTTACTGGTGTATCTGGTGTAAATTTGCCTGGAGTTGTTACATTAGGAACTTCCACTGTTGGTTTACCTGGTTCTGTAATCTTACCTGTTCCTGGTACATCTTTCTTAGGGAAGATTATCATTTGGTACTTTACCTTTTACCGTCTTCACCGATTGTAACAGTGATTGGGTTGCCATTTTCACCTGGGATTTCTACCTTAGTTCCTGGTTTGTATGTTGATCCATCTGGTTTCTTCGGTGTTACTGTAACATCACCTGTATTAGGATCTCGTTCCACATCTAATGTTGGTGTCTTACGAGCTGGTGTTGTTACATCTACTGGTTTCGATGGTTTCTTGTTAGGTTCTGTTACTGTTCCTTTTCCTGGTACATTTGTCTTAGGAAGATTGTCATTTGGTACTTCACCTGAACCATTGTCTCCAATTGTTACTGTGATTGGTGTTCCATTTTCTCCTGGAATTTCTACCTTAGTTCCTGGTGGGTATGGTTTTCCATCTGGTTTCTTAGGTGTTACAATCGCATTTCCATTTGGTTGTTGAGTAATTTCAATCTCACCTGGTTGTTCAGTTACTGGTGTATCTGGTGTTACCTTACCTGGTGTTGTTACTGGAACTTCTACAGCTGGTTTACCTGGTTCTGTAATCTTACCTGTTCCTGGTACTTTACCTTCTGGTAATTCACTGTTTGGTACTTTACCTTTTACCATCTTTACCGATTGTTACTGTGATTGGCTTACCATCTTTTACCTGGGATTTCTACCTTAGTTCCTGGTTTGTATGTTGATCCATCTGGTTTCTTCGGTGTTACTGTAACCTCTCCTGTATTAGGATCTTGTTCAACATCTAGTGTTGGTGTCTTACGAGCTGGTGTTGTTACATCTACTGGTTTCGATGGTTTCTTGTTCGGTTCTGTTACTATTCCTTTTCCTGGTACATTTGTCTTAGGAAGATTGTCATTTGGTACTTCACCTGAACCATTGTCTCCAATTGTTACTGTGATTGGTGTTCCATTTTCTCCTGGAATTTCTACCTTAGTTCCTGGTGGGTATGGTTTTCCATCTGGTTTCTTAGGTGTTACAATCGCATTTCCATTTGGTTGTTGAGTAATTTCAATCTCACCTGGTTGTTCAGTTACTGGTGTATCTGGTGTAAATTTACCTGGAGTTGTTACATTAGGAACTTCCACTGTTGGTTTACCTGGTTCTGTAATCTTACCTGTTCCTGGTACATCTTTCTTAGGAAGATTATCATTTGGTACTTTACCTTTACCATCTTCACCGATTGTAACAGTGATTGGGTTGCCATTTTCACCTGGGATTTCTACCTTAGTTCCTGGTTTGTATGTCGATCCATCTGGTTTCTTCGGTGTTACTGTAACATCACCTGTATTAGGATCTCGTTCCACATCTAATGTTGGTGTCTTACGAGCTGGTGTTGTTACATCTACTGGTTTCGATGGTTTCTTGTTCGGTTCTGTTACTGTTCCTTTTCCTGGTACATTTGTCTTAGGAAGATTGTCATTTGGTACTTCACCTGAACCATTGTCTCCAATTGTTACTGTGATTGGTGTTCCATTTTCTCCTGGAATTTCTACCTTAGTTCCTGGTGGGTATGGTTTTCCATCTGGTTTCTTAGGTGTTACAATCGCATTTCCATTTGGTTGTTGAGTAATTTCAATCTCACCTGGTTGTTCAGTTACTGGTGTATCTGGTGTTACCTTACCTGGTGTTGTTACTGGAACTTCTACAGCTGGTTTACCTGGTTCTGTAATCTTACCTGTTCCTGGTACTTTACCTTCTGGTAATTCACTGTTTGGTACTTTACCTTTACCATCTTTACCGATTGTTACTGTGATTGGCTTACCATCTTTACCTGGGATTTCTACCTTAGTTCCTGATGGGTATGGTTTTCCATCTGGTTTCTTAGGTGTTACTGTTACGTCACCTGTCTTAGGGATCTTGTTCAACATCTAGTGTTGGTATCTTCTGAGCTGGTGTTGTTACATCTACTGGTTTCGATGGTTTCTTGTTCGATTCTGTTACTATTCCTTTTCCTGGTACATTTGTCTTAGGAAGGTTGCCATTTGGTACTTCTCCCTGATCCATTGTCACCGATTGTTACTGTGATTGTTGTTCCATTTTCTCCTGGAATTTCTACCTTAGTTCCTGGTGGGTATGGTTTTCCATCTGGTTTCTCAGGCGTTACAATCGCATTTCCATTTGGTTGTTGAGTAATTTCAATATTATTTGGTTTTTCAGTTACTGGTGTTTCTGGTGTTACCTTAGCTGGTGTTGTTACATCTACTGGTTTCGATGGTTTCTTGTTAGGTTCTGTTACTGTTCCTTTTCCTGGTACATTTGTTTTAGGAAGTTTGTCATTTGGTACTTCTCCTGATCCATTGTCACCGATTGTTACTGTGATTGTTGTTCCATTTTCTCCTGGAATTTCTACCGTAGTTCCTGATGGGTATGGTTTTCCATCTGGTTTCTTAGGCGTTACAATCGCATCTCCATTTGGTTTACGATTAATGTCGATTGTAGGAGTTTGAGTTGTCGGTGTCTTAGGATCTGTTCCATTTTTGATTTCTTCCTCATCTGGAATTCCATCGTTATCATCATCTGGATCTACTTTTATCTGGTGTTCCATCTCCATCTGTATCTCTTTCGATATTTACAGGTACTTTTACTACAACTTCTTCTGTTCCTTTTTTCAGTTTAACTGGAATTTCTACTGTACGTTCTTCTTCTTTTGGTCCCCAATCTGTTACTGTTGGTGTTCCTACTAGATTTCCATCTTTGTCAACTGTTAAACCATTTACTGGACTATCTACTGTGATTGCTGTGTCTGGTTTATTTGGAGTTACTACGTTAGTATTTGCTGGTACAGGTGTTTTTTTCTGGTACAGTTTTTTTCCTGTTGCTGTTCCTGCTAACTCGATCCTGAACAGTGATTCTTATTCTTTTTTTCTGAAGAATTATTATTTTTTTATCATATGCTTTAATTTTGACAGTATAGAATCCTGTCGCAGCATTCGTAGTACCTGTAATTTGCCCATTTTCATATTTTTAATCCTTGTGGTAAATTACTTATCTCTATTGATTTTTATCACGCATTCCAACCCCACCCGTATTATCTACGGCTGTTACTGGTATTGGCGTGATTGGTTCATTTTTAGTTACTGTAGCATCTTCTGCTGTAATTGTTGGTGGGATAGTATCACGAGGTGTTACCTTAGCTGGTGTTGTTACATCAGGAACTTCTACAGCTGATTTCCCTGGTTCAGTAATCTTACCTGTACCTGGGACATCTTTCTTAGGAAGTTTGTCATTTGGTACTTTACCTTTTCCGTCTTCACCAATTGTAACTTCGATTGGTGTTCCATTTTCACCTGGGATTTCTACCTTAGTTCCTGATGGGTATGGTTTTCCATCTGGTTTATTCGGTGTTACTGTAACATCACCTGTCTTAGGATCTTGATTCAACTCTAATGTTGGTGTAATAGATTGCGTAACTTTTACAGTGGCTGTATGCACCGCACTTTGTCCGACGTTATTGACAGACTTGACCGTGACCTGATAACCTGTGTCGCTAGGATCTGAAGCAACACGACCTGTGATAATAAGCTTGTGCTCATAATCACTCACTTTTTGAACTTCAACTTTTTGATCTTTTAAGTTCCAGCTTACTATCCACTAACTTGATAGAATCAGCTGGATTATAACCTAGTTTTGGATCACCAAGTGAAAATCCTGCTAGATTATCTTTAGTTGTAAATTCAAGTCGAATTTCCTTACCTTTTTCGATAGTTTGATCAGCCCCCGTCACCTTAGGAGATGGCAAACCATACCATTGCATATCATTTCGGTGGGTGCTGAACTCATAGGAGCGCATCCCTGCTGCATACATGAGTGGAGTCCCCTCAGCAGCCTTGGTTTTGAAACGAAAGATATAGTTTGATGCACTATCCTTAGTTCTACCACGATAATCAATATCAAAATGATAGACTTTTTTTGCGTATTTCGTATCAACCAATCCTTCAAATAATCTGATAACAGAACATCCTTCTCCGTTGTCGTACGGGCACCACCTGTACGATTAAAAATAGAGTGTATCAGGTTTTGAAATGATTTCTTCAAATGTTTTTAATCTCTCCATCAGCACCTTTCCAGAAAGCATCGGTAGTGGCGGCTTTTGCTCCCAAGCCTGCTCGATAGCTCCACCAGGGGTACCAAAGTTAACATCCTTAGACGTAGAGCTAACCTCGATCTTTAAAGATGTCGTATAAGTTTCGTGGTAATCTTCCTTGAGTTTCAATACGTCGTTTTTCCACCAGAACCACCCCAGTAACTACCAAATGATGCCGAACCGTCGTCTACCAAGGTATGACCAGTTGGAATGGTAAACCAAGCATGAGCATTTTTGGTGGTTTTTCAGGATTAGCTTCAAACTCAATGACCCAATCGTAGGTATCTCCGTTTTTTTAGTGACATCAACCTTAACGACATCCTTGACATCCTTAACTCTTTGGTTATCCGCAGTATTTTTGGTTACGATCTCTAAAAAGCATGGTACCGGCTGGATAACCTGAGCCATCTCCTTCTTTTTGTGAAGTAAAGACCGACAGCACGGTCATAACTTACTTCCTCATCAGCACGAAATCTTGTACCGACTGGGATAGTTGCGCCATTACGAGCGTCACGAGCACCTGAATTAGCGATTGTATTCGCTCCTTCTTTCACTTCTTTTTTTCCTTACTAGTTACTTTTTGGCATAGAAGACACAATTTGCGTTTGTTGTCTTAATTTTTTAACTAATGCATCTACTTCTTCTTGACTAGCATTTGCGTTTTTCTAATATACTCTTGGCGTTGATAAGATCAACATTTACCGCAGATAAAGTCGAAGCTGGTGCTTTATCTTTATTTACCGTAGTAAGTAGTTCTTCTAATTTTGTTATACTAGTTTCTAGAAGACTTTTATCAACTACTTTTTTCTCTACTTCTACTTTAGTTCTTTCTTCTTTTACACTGCTTGGTTTATTTGCTGAAGCAACGCTTTCTTTTTCAGCACTTACTGTATTTATTTTCTCAGGTACCTTATCAGCATTTCCTGATGTAGCATTAGTGTCATTAACTTCTGAACTATCACTAGATGCAGCGATTTCATTCGCACTAGCTACTCCAGTACCAAAAAAGATACTAGCTCCTATTACTATAGATGCAGCACCGAACTTAAACTTTTTAATTGAGTAGCTTTCAACTTTGACACCTTGTTTGAGCTCTTTAAGTTTCTTATTGTTTTTTCCTATCACAATAACTTCCTCCTTATTTTTTTGAAACTTTTTGAAACTTATAGTTATTTTAAAAAATATAACTATATAAATTTTTTTTAACATTACCTTGTTAATATATGGATAGATGTCCCAAGGCAGAACATTATTATGGATACCTTACCATATTTACTTAACATTCACATAATGGATTATACTTTATTTAGTATATTTTTAAAAAAACTTAATTATAATTTCTATCATAAAAGAAATAAATTTAGATTTTTCTTCCATGCTCCATTATAACACTAAAAAAATTTCCCTTGTCACTTAATAACTAAAAAAATATAGTAAAAATTATTACGTATTAATTCCCAAAAGTAAATTCCAGGTAAGCGACCAATAACAAGGTATCTATCTTCTGAACATAACTTCCTTTATAATACAAACATAAAGGAAAATGGAGGAAAACAAAATGTCAAAACAAATTGTACCATTAAACGTTGACTATTCATCAAAAAAAGAAGGGAAATCTAATGCGATTATACTGAAGCTACGTAAGGGGAAAATGGAATGGGTGCTTTACGATTCTGCTGATAAAGAACAATTAAAAATTGATATTGGAGTTAGTAATGCATCATGTCGATTCCATTAAATAAGTTAGGACAAGTGTCTATTGTTTGTGGTAAAACTGATATGCGTCAAAGTATTGATTCTCTCGCTTATTGGATTCAACATCATTACCACTTAGATCCTTTTTCAGGACAAGTATTTCTATTTTGTGGTGAAAAAAAGATAGATTTAAAAGCACTCTATTGGGATGGAGAAGGTTTTTGGCTACTCTACAAACGATTCGAAAAACGGGAAGTTAAGTTGGCCTTCTAATGAAAAAGAAGTTAAAGCATTATCTGATGAACAAGTAGAATGGTTATTAAAAGGATTTTTCATTTATCCAAAAATAAAAGATACTAACCGCCGACGTTTTTACGGGAAATATTACCCTTTTATAGTATAATAGAGTCAAATAAAAGAGGAGGTATTTTTTTATGATTTCTAATGAAACAGTGACACTTGAAAAAAAGTATTAAGTGAATTTAAAAAAATTTCAAATCAATACGAAGAAGATAAAATAAAATTTAATAAAACTGTTAAACTGTTAGAACATGAAAAATCACCTTCTTAAAGAACAGTTAGAATTTTTTTCAAGAAAAAAATTATTCGGTAAATCTTCAGAAAAAAACAAAAAGGAAATCCAAATCAAATAAGTTTGTTTGATGTGGAAGAAATAACTCAAGAAGAAACATCAGAAACGGCTGTAGAAGTAGAAACTATTACTTATACAAGAAAAAAAGCACAGGGTAAACGTCAAGATATCTTCGAACAATTTACACCAAAATTGGTTCATCATGAATTGTTGGGAGAAGATTGCGTATGCCCAGAATGTCAGCACACTTTAAAAGAAATTGGGTCATGTGTAAAGCGAAAAGAGTTAGTTTTTTTATTCCAGCTCAATTAAAACGTGTAGATCATATTCAACATTCTTACAAATGTCCCCATTGTAGTGAAAACAGGGACTAATGATAAAATCATTAAAGCGCCCGTTCCAAAAAGCACCTTTAAATCATAGCTTAGGATCAAGTACTATTATTGCACATACAATTTATCAGAAGTATCAATTAAAAGTGCCGAACTATCGACAAGAAGCTGACTGGAACAAGATGGGATTACCAATTACGAGAAAAGAACTGACAAATTGGCATATAAAAGTTAGTGAGTATTATTTCAAACCATTATACAACCTACTTAGAGAAATATTATTAAAAACAAACCTATATTCACGCAGACGAAACAAGTTATCGAGTGTTAGAAAACGATACTCCACTTACCTATTACTGGACCTTCTTATTAGGAAAAACAAGAAAAAAACAGGGATTACACTGTATCATCACGATAAAAAGCCGAAGTGGTGAAGTAGTAAGAGAAGTTTTAGGAGATTATTCAGGCTACATTCATTTGTGATATGTGGGGCGCTTATCGCCAAGCAAAAAAATACCAAGTTAGTAGGGTGTTGGGCACTTGTACGAAGAAAAATTTTCTGAAGCAAATCCTAAGAATAGTAAGACATCTTTAAGCGCAGAAGGACTGAACTATTGTAACAAGCTCTTCCAATTTGAACAGGAGTGGGACGAATCACCAGTAGAGGAGAGATATCAAAAAAACAACAAGAAGAAATAAAAACCTATCATGAATGAATTTTTTTCAATTGATGTCGCGAACACTCTGTACTACCTGGTAGTAAATTAGGAAAAGCTATAGACTATAGTTTGAAATATGAATCAACATTTCGAATGATATTGGAAGATGGGAATCTTGTTCTTTCGAATAATTTAGCAGAACGCGCGGTAAAATCATTGGTAATAGGAAGAAAGAATTAGTTATTCTCCCAAAGTTTTGAAGGGGCACAATCTAGTGCCATCATAATGACTTTACTCGAAACTGCCAAACGAAACGGATTAGATTCAGAAAAATACATGAATCATTTATTAACGAATTTACCAAATGAAGACACTTTAGAAAAAAATGAGATTCTAGAGGCTTATTTACCATGGAATAAAAATATACAAGAAACTTGTAGATAAGAAAGAGCTCTCCGCACTAGGCGAAGGGCTCTTATTCAATATACCTCGTTATTGGATATACCTCGTTATTGGATGCTTACTTACTAGCTTCCTCCTAATTTTCAAAATTAACCGAATTTGACAAAGAGCCTCTTTTTTTAGAGTTTGAACTACTGTTATTTTATCAAGAAAGGATGATTTTTTTCAATTGTTTTAACTCTTAGCTCGCACCCGCATAGCGGATGGTTTTTTGTTTCGGAGACCTTACCTCCTCTACTAGCTAAAGCCTTTAATAGAAATCCGGGGCTGGAATTTTTTCCATGCCTCAGATTTAGTGTGCAACCTTTGATTATATTATTTTTTTACTTCTCGTTTGACTAACATCATTGTTGCGGCAAGTAACATTCCACCTAATACTCCGTTTTTCTAGAGGTGTCTCTCCTGTATTAGATAATTTTTTTTGGCTTGTATTTTCCTAGCAGCAATAGTCTCATTTTGTCTTTCGATATTTTGAGATTGATTAACAACAATAGTTTCTTGTTTTTTTTGTTGTCAAGATTCTCTAATTCAACTTTTTGATAAATATAGATTTTATTTCCTTCGCTATCCTCTTTTTCTTTTTCCTGTGTATTTATATCCGTTTAATTCCTTTGGTTTTTCAGAAATAGCTAAGACATCTAAAAATATTACCTTCTTCATCTTTTAAAAAGAGCTAATTTGAGTTCAGGTAACTCTTCTTTGACTGCTGGTGTTTCTGCATTTACTCCGCCTTCGAATGGTTTCAATTCTATTGTTGGGACTTTTTCATCTGATTTAGATGTTATAACCTCACGAGAGATTTCTTCTTCTCTTTCTGTTTGTGTTATGTTTCCTGTTTTTTTCATCAACCGTATATATAGTTGTTACTTTTACCTTTTTCCCATTTTTTCTTTGAACTACTTCTACCTTATCTTTGGCTGCTACTTTGATGACTGTAGTCGTTGGAGCTACTATTACTGGTTTTCCAACATTTGACGTTACTTCTCCAGTTTCTCGATTTACTGTGTATGTAGTAGTTGTTGTTTTACTTCCAGTTTTCCCTGGAACTGTTATATTTTTCTTGTCCTTTTTCACGAGTTGTATCTTTTACGTATTTAATTGGTGATTGAATTGTTTCTACGTCTACTTTGTCTTTCAATCCGTTTTCTTTAAGCGTTTCTTTCGTTGTATTCTCTGTGATATTTCCATTATCTGGATCTACTTTATAAGTAGTTGTTTCTTTGACAATGTTGTTTCCTTCTTTAGAGTATACTACTTTATCTTTGGCTGCTACTTTGATAACTGTAATCGTTGGATCTACTATTACTGGTTTTCCAACATTTGACGTTACTTCTCCAGTTTCTCGATTTACTGTGTATGTAGTAGTTGTTGTTTTACTTCCAGTTTTTCCCTGGAACTGTTATATTTTTCTTGTCCTTTTTCACGAGTTGTATCTTTTACGTATTTAACTGGTGATTGGATTGTTTCTACGTCTACTTTTGTCTTTCAATCCGTTTTCTTTAAGCGTTTCTTTCGTTGTATTCTCTGTGATATTTCCATTATCTGGATCTACTTTATAAGTAGTTGTTTCTTTGACAATGTTGTTTCCTTCTTTAGAGTATACTACTTTATCTTTGGCTGCTACTTTGATAACTGTAATCGTTGGATCTACTATTACTGGTTTTCCAACATTTGACGTTACTTCTCCAGTTTCTCGATTTACTGTGTATGTAGTAGTTGTTGTTTTACTTCCAGTTTTCCCTGGAACTGTTATATTTTCTTGTCCTTTTTCACGAGTTGTATCTTTTACGTATTTAACTGGTGATTGGATTGTTTCTACGTCTATTTTGTCTTTCAATCCGTTTTCTTTAAACGTTTCTTTCGTTGTATTCTCTGTGATATTTCCATTATCTGGATCTACTTTATAAGTAGTTGTTTCTTTGAAAATGTTGTTTCCTTCTTTAGAGTATACTACTTTATCTTTGGCTGCTACTTTGATAACTGTAATCGTTGGAGCTACTATTACTGGTTTTCCAACATTTGACGTTACTTCTCCAGTTTCTCGATTTACTGTGTATGTAGTAGTTGTTGTTTTACTTCCAGCTTTCCCTGGAACTGTTATATTTTCTTGCCCTTTTTCACGAGTTGTATCTTTTACGTATTTAATTGGTGATTGAATTGTTTCTACGTCTACTTTGTCTTTCAATCCGTTTTCTTTAAACATTTCTTTCGTTGTATTCTCTGTGATGTTTCCATTTTCTGGATTTACATCATAAGTAGTTGTTTCTTTGACAATGTTGTTTCCTTCTTTAGAGTATACTACCTTATCTTTGGCTGCTACTTTGATGACTGTAGTCGTTGGAGCTACTATTACTGGTTTTCCGACATTTGACGTCACTTCTCCAGTTTCTCGATTTACTGTGTATGTAGCAGTTGTTGTTTTACTCCCAGTTTTCCCTGGAACTGTTATATTTTCTTGTCCTTTTTCACGAGTTGTATCTTTTACGTATTTAACTGGTGATTGGATTGTTTCTACGTCTACTTTGTCTTTCAATCCGTTTTCTTTAAACGTTTCTTTCGTTGTATTCTCTGTGATATTTCCATTATCTGGATCTACTTTATAAGTAGTTGTTTCTTTGACAATGTTGTTTCCTTCTTTAGAGTATACTACTTTATCTTTGGCTGCTACTTTTATGACTGTAGTCGTTGGAGCTACTATTACTGGTTTTCCGACATTTGACGTCACTTCTCCAGTTTCTCGATTTACTGTGTATGTAGCAGTTGTTGTTTTACTCCCAGTTTTCCCTGGAATTGTTATATTTTCTTGTCCTTTTTCACGAGTTGTATCTTTTACGTATTTAACTGGTGATTGGATTGTTTCTACGTCTACTTTGTCTTTCAATCCGTTTTCTTTAAACGTTTCTTTCGTCGTATTCTCTGTGATATTTCCATTATCTGGATCTACTTTATAAGTAGTTGTTTCTTTGACAATGTTATTTCCTTCTTTAGAGTATACTACCTTATCTTTTGCTGCTACTTTGATAACTGTAGTAGTTGGAGCTACTATTACTGGTTTTCCGACATTTGCCCTTACTTCTCCAGTTTCTGGATTTACTGTGTATGTAGTAGTTGTTGTTTTACTTCCAGTTTTCCCTGGAACTGTTATATTTTCTTGTCCTTTTTCACGAGTTGTATCTTTTACGTATTTAACTGGTGATTGGATTGTTTCTACGTCTACTTTGTCTTTCAATCCGTTTTCTTTAAACGTTTCTTTCGTCGTATTCTCTGTGATATTTCCATTATCTGGATCTACTTTATAAGTAGTTGTTTCTTTGACAATGTTATTTCCTTCTTTAGAGTATACTACCTTATCTTTTTGCTGCTACTTTGATAACTGTAGTAGTTGGAGCTACTATTACTGGTTTTCCGACATTTGTCCCTTACTTCTCCAGTTTCTGGATTTACTGTGTATGTAGTAGTTGTTGTTTTACTTCCAGTTTTCCCTGGAACTGTTATATTTTTCTTGTCCTTTTTCACGACTATCATCTTTTTACATATTTCTTGAACGATGAGATTTCTGTTGTTTCTACTTTATTCTTCGCTCCGTCTTTCTTAAAGATTTCATTAGTTACATTTTCAGTAACCTTTCCTGTATCAGAATCTTTCATACTTATCGTTGTTGATTTAAAAAAATATCATCCCCATTTTTTTACTATATACTATTTTTTTTCTCCAACCTTTTTTTATCGATTTAATAGTTGAAATATTTTTTTATCTTGATAACCTGTTCTATCTAAAGAAATGCGTTTACCAGATATAAATTCTGGTCTTCTATTAATCATATCATTTTCAAAATATGAACGCGAACTGTGTCTACCACTAGTTGATCCAACATTAATAACCACATCACTATCATTACTAACACCTTTTTTAATTGTTTGATCATTATCCACTATATAATGCGTCATCTTACCAGACTGAGCTATTTTTTTACTATCCAAACCTTTTTGCCAAAATTCACGATTAGAAACTAAACTTGTTACTACTTTTTGGAGCATTAAAGGTCGTTCCTTTTTTTCAAGATATTGTTATAAAAAGTTTCTGTAAGCTACATTTTCTTTAGAAGACATCACTCTGCTATCAGAATATGCCAACTGATAAGCCTCTACCATTGCACGTTGGACTAGATATCCACCTAAAGAATGTCCAGTCAAATAAAGATTCGTAATGCTCTTGTCTTTAGCTAATTCACTTATAATATTTTCTGCATCTATTCCTTGTTGAGGATTTCCCCCAGTTCCTAGTGTTACATCTGCTTTAATATCTTTAGCGTCACTAGTTCCACGAAATGCTAATACTTGTGCAGTACCATTTGGTAAAAATGGAAAATCACTCTTTGTTTCAAATAAAACTGCGTCTAATCCGCTAGAAGTATGATAGCTTTTCTTTCTTTTCCAATAAGGTCCTAATTCCTTATTCATCATCATATATTCATAACGTGGCTTTTTATCACTATCCTTTTTGAACAACTCTGATTCACTTAAAGGTCTCTTATAATCCAGCACTCTATCGATGTAGTTATCTTCACGATATGCTAATTCCATGAACATAATCATATCACGTTCACTGACATTCCATTTTAATTTTTCATCAGTTTTTTCTTTACTATCAATAATCCCATCCCCATCAGTATCCTCTAATAGCGGATGACTATTATAGCCCACATACTTTTTCCCATTTTTTTCATAGATATAAATTTCATCTTTATCAATTAGGTAATCATTATCTGTAAATCCATTGGGATTTAATTGCGGACCATCTAGTAATAAACTATCCAATTTATTTCCTTCTAAAGCAATTTCTCCCGATTTAATCTGTTTTGCATACTCTTCAGTCAATTCATATTTTTTAATATCGGAAGATGGAGCTGATGCTCTAGTCTCTGGATTACTAGATCTGTCTCTTCCGGAAACAAAAAGTCGGTTTTTACTGTTCTATTATTTTCCTTATCTCCAGGCTCCCTAAGTTCTGTAGTTCTTATAGCTACCACCGACGTATCTTTTGGAGCTAGATTCGAAACATTATCTTGATTCTCTGAGTTATTTTGAACTTCTTCTTTTTTCTCCACAGTAGTTATAGAATTTACTATTTCAGAACTAGACTCTATTGATGACGTCAAATTATTTTCTGTAGAAGCCAAAACTTCTTGAGATGATCCAAATAAAATAACACCTAGTAATGCAGAAACAACTCCAAAAGAAAGCTTTCTAATCGAAAAAAACGTTGACGCTTATTAAAAAAATATCTTTCATTATTATTATATCTCCTCATAAATATTTTTTTACAAATCAGTATTTGTTGAATGAACGCCCCTTTATAATTGTTGCACATATTTCCCCAGCAATAACGATATTCCCATGAAAAAAACTGAGTAAATAATCCATATACTCAATAACTGCTAATCACTTCTATCTTATTAACAAAAAACATCTTTTTATAGGCATTTTCTATAAATTTAAATGAACAAAACTTATTAAAACTTAATCTATTATAACAAATATATAGTCATAAAAAAAGAAAAAGCTTAGAAGCGTCTATTACTTAAAATTTTTAAAAGCTATTATAGTGAATTAGAAATAGTCGTATCACAAAAAGAAACTCTACACTTACAACAGTAATAGTTCCAAAAAGAGGAAGAGATTTCTTGGAAATAAAAAAATACCCCCTTTATCAAAAAAACTCACTCCATGTGAGAATTATGTTAAAATATATACAATATACGACTATTTACTTTTTTTAGAGAGTGTTAATCCAACTCTATACATTCTTTATGTTAATCAAAAATCCACTAGCTCATAAATAGATAATTTTTTTAATTTAATTACTCAGAACAACTTTCATTCTATAAGTCTATTCTAAATTTTTTTAAACCCTACTTGTCAAGGCTATAGTATAGATATAGTAAAATTATTACGGAAAGGGTAGAAAAAAAGAATAAATTCCTTTAAACTATAAATTGCGACACTCACAGAAAGGAACTTATTCATATGAACATTGTAACACAAATCTTTATCAAAAAAATATAGAAAAAAACTTTAAAAAAATATTTTCAGAGGATATTTTATCTTCCATAAACACATATATAAAGAAAAGTTAAAAACAATTCCTTACTTTAGTTGACAATGAGAACGATATAAAAACTAACTGCAATGTTTAGGGTGTTAGCTTTTACAGGTATTAGAAAAGGTGAGTTACAGGCTCTTGAATGGTCTGATATTGACTTTACAAACAATACTATAAATATAAATAAGACGTTAGCATTGAATACTGATAAAAAGGTAGTTGTGCAAACCCCAAAAAAGTAAAAGTAGTATAAGATGTATTAGTATTGATGATCAAACAGCTAAAATTTTAAAACGTTGGAAATTAAACCAAAAGGAAAGGTTTTTAATGGTAGGTACAAGAGTAAAGAAACAACAATCTTGTTTTACTGATGATATAACAAACTCTTATTTATACCTAAATTTCATGAATGCTAATTTAAAACGTATTTGTAAAAAAAGCATGATTTTAAAGAAATTAAAGTACATGGTTTTTAGACACACACATTGTAGCTTACTTTTTGAAAGTGGTATTACTATTCAAGAGGTACAAGAAAGATTAGGTCACTCTGACTTAAAAACAACAATGAGTATTTATGCTCACGTAACAGAAAAAAACAAAAAGAAGAAGTTGGGAAAAAAATTCGCAAAATACGTAAATTTTTAATATGTGGGTCAAGTGTGGGTCAAGTGGAAAAACAAAAAGCCTTAAACGTTGATACTTTAAGGCTTCTCTAACTTTATTATTTAGTTTCTCTGTGTAAAGTCACTTTTTTTAATCTTGGACAGTATTTTTTAAGTTCAATACGGTCTGGATTATTTCTTTTGTTCTTTTTAGTAATGTAGTTTCTATCACCACATTCTGTACAAGCTAATGTTACATTTACGCGCATTAATATAACCTCCTATAAAATTTAATCTTAACAACTTTTTTTCATACAACAAAATATATTATAACATTACTTTATAAATATTTCTAGTATAAAGTGTAATTTTTTTAAATTTTTTTAAAGAAATATAGCTTTATATTACGTAAATCACTTCTATTGATTACTCACCAAATACTTTATAATAATCTTGTTTAAATTTTTTTCTATTCCAATATCAGTTAAAGGATGTTTAATCATTTGGTTAATTACACTATAAGGAACTGTAGCTATATCACATCCTAATTTAGCACATTCAATTACATGAATTGGATTTCTAATGCTTGCCGCTATAATTTGTGTATCGATATCATTATTAGCAAAAAAATCTCCACTATCTCTTCAATCAGCAATAACCCATTATGTGAAATATCATCTAGTCTTCCTAAAAATGGAGATACATATGTTGCTCCTGCTCTTGCAGCTAATAAAGCTTGAGTTGGACTGAAAATTAATGTAACGTTAGTTTTTAATACCCTCTTTTTTTCAACACATTAACAGCTTTTTAAACCATCTTCTGTCATAGGTATTTTTTTACTACCATATTAGGATGAATCTTCGCTATTTCTCTTGCTTCAGCTATCATATCTTGCCAATCAGTAGTAGTTGCTTTTACTTCCCCACTAATTGGACCATCTACAATTTCTGCAATCTCCTTAATTACCTCGGTAAAATCTCTCCCTTCTTTTTGCAATCAATGATGGATTTGTAGTAACTCCACAAATTACTCCTAAATCATTAGCATTTTTTTAATATCTTCTACATTTGCTGTATCAATAAAAAAATTTCATTATTTTTTTCCCCTCTCCTCTATTAATATCTTAATAATAACATATTTTTGAAAAATGGTTTCAATTTTAAACTTTTATCTTCTTTACTTGTTTATTGTTTTTTTAATTCAATATATGATAGAATAACACTATAATTAGGAGGTAGATGATGAAGAAATTTTTAGAAAAAAAGTACCATATTTAATTTTTTTCTTTCTTTTTTTATTTATAATACTCCTCTGTGTTCTTATTTTTATATCAAATAGATCAGGTATGATAATATTGTTACTAATCATTCTATACCCTACAATCAGTTTTCTAATATCATTTCTATATGCGTATAACAAAGAAGACTTTAGCTATATTTTCTCATTTATTATTGAATTTTTTTATACAATATCTTGTTTGATTATTTTAAACTTCGATATTCTTATATACGGTTTTGGGATATATATTCTTCAGCCTTTTGCGGTCAAGGGACTGGTTTTTTTAATTGGAAAAACTTCGAAAAAAATAAAAAGAGCTAAACAGAGTTAGTTAAAATAAAAAGAAAAGAAGTGCTTTACATCAAGTAAACACTTCTTCTTTTTTTATTTCTAATTTATTATAAAAAGCAAGATATGCTTTTTAAAAGTAACACTTTATATTTCGTATCCTAATAACATTCCACCTTCTTCTCCGTAAAAACTACAAATTCCAGACGTTGGTACTGCTATAAATTCTACATCAGAAAATTTTTTTCTTTTAGTTTATCTTCAATTTTTTTCTACAGATATTTTTCATTGTTTCTATGAGTAATTACAGCTCTTCCACCTTTATACCCAGCTTTAATCATCTCATCAACTACAGTTGAGATAGCCTTTTTTTCACCGCGTACTTTATGAAGCAAATGTAGAGTCCCCTCTGAACTCGCTTCTCCCACCATACGCATATTCAATAACCCTACTACTGCAGCAGCTAACTTAGATAAACGTCCATTTTTCACAAGATTATCCACTTTTTCTAAAGAAAAAATAAGTTTTGTATTCCTTTGATAATCATTCATTCTTTCGACTACTTCATCAAAAGATAGTCCTTCTTTAATTAATTCGTTTATCTTAAGAAGAAACAAGTCATTTTGTCCACCAGCAGAAAGAGTATTTACTATATGGATATTAACATTTTCATTTTCTTCTTTCAACATCTTCCCACCAATTACTGCACTATTATAACTCCCTGACATCCCACTAGTTAAAGTTAAAACTATTACATTATCTGCACCTCTATATGCTGATAAATAAGCTTCTGGACTAGGGCACGCCGATCTTGCTGGCTCAGTACTAGCATACATCACTCTCATCATTTCATCAATATCTAGATCCAAAGTATCTACATATACCTTATCTTCTATTTGCAATGAAAATGGTACTCGCTCATAAGAGACATTTTTCTGCTTTTATTAGAATTTCTCTAAAAATCACAAGCAGTATCTACTACTATCTTCCATTCCATAATTTACCTCCAAGTGTATTATTTTATTTTTTTCTACTAAATCATGAGTCTTTTTATATAATCTAACTGTATCACAAGCTGCAACTATAACTTCTGGTAATCCGTCTCTCATTTCACCATTCATACACATAACAAAAATTGTTATACATAATTTCCGAACTCTCTTCTTCCGTTAAACTATTTATAGTTTTACTTATTTCCTGAATTGAAAATACATTTTTTAAACATGTAATTACTATTAATCTTGCTAATTGTTTTTCGATTATACTTTTTTTCTTTATTGGTTTTTCTAAATGACCATTTTTAACATAATTATTAATCATTGCTGATGTTAATCCTTTATCATCATCTATAATGCAAGAACTATCTAGTTGATTAACATACAACAAAACTTGATCCAAATATAAATCAAGATTAGGTAATTCAGACCATTTTGGATATACTTTGTTCAAATATCTGTCTCCTTATAATCTAGTTTTTAACAATGATATTATATAGTCTTTCAAATGAATAGTCAAGTGATTATACAAGTACAAAAAAAGATTTCACAATAACCACTATTATTGCGAAATCTTTTATATTATTTAGCTAATTTTTATTTTTCTTAATGTCTCTTCTCATATATAGATAATAGAATAAAACACCTAAAGCATAAACTGCAAGACCTATTATCCAACCTATCCATAAACCTTCTATACCTATACCTTGTTTAAAAACAAAGTAATATGCTGCGGGAATACCTACTAGATAATAACCAATAAACATTACCACACATATAGGTGCAACTTTTTTATATCCACGTAGTACTCCTGCTAGTGCAGAGGCAAATGAGTCACAAATAGCAAAACCAATTGCAAACAATAATAGCTCAGCGGTTAAAGTTATTACACCACTATCACTAGTATATAAATAAGGAATTTTAGTATCAAATAACAATACGATTAATCCTGCTATACTAGAAAGTATCATTCCCATTATTACCGTTAGTTTTGTATACTCAGTTGCCATTTTATAATCCTTAGCTCCTACATGAAATGCAATTATAATTGTCGCTGTATTTGCAACACTAACTGGCAGAGTATATAAGAAACCAGAGAAGTTTAATGCAGCTTGGTGAGAAGCAATAACTGTCGTATCAAAACGCGATACCATTAAAGATAATGTAGAAAAGACAACTGTTTCTAAAGCTGTAGCTATTGCTATAGGAATTCCTAACTTAAATATCTCTCCCCATTTTTTTCAAATCTAATTTTTTTCTTTTTTTCAAATATTTTATACTTATTAATTTTAGGATTTGTTAGTACTATAAATAATGCAATGAAAAAAATAATACTGTATACGTTACTGAAACAGCAATAGCATTTCCAGCTCCACCAAGTTCAGGCATACCAAATTTTCCGAAAATGAAGCTATAAGCAAAAAATACATTTATAGGTACAGAAACTATCATCATTATCATAGATAATCTTGTTAATCCTAAACTATCTATAAAATGAACGTAAAACTACATATAAGAAGATTGATAGTACTCCAAAAACTTTCGTAAAAACAGATATTTTTTTGTTATTTCTGCTATGCTACTATCCATACCTAATCGATCAACAATCGGTGTAGCTAACGTATTTAATCCAACAACTAGAAATTATACTTATTATTACAGCTATATAAAAAAACTGTCTAACGATTGTAGGAATATCTTCTTCTTTATTTTTTTCCTATTAATTGTGAAACTATCGGAATTAATGCTAAAACAATCGCATTTAAAGTATACATAATTGGATTCCAAATATTAACTCCCATACTTACACCAGCTAAATCCGTAGGACTATAGTGTCCCCGCCATAAACGTCCCAATCATTCCTGATGAATATGAGATCACTTGATAAACTAAAAACTGGTAGTAATAAATTAACAAAAAAATTCTTGCTCTTTCAGAAAAGTTTTTTTCCCTTGATACATATGTCCTCTCCTTTATATTTTTTTTCTTTTTCACAAAAAAATCCAAAAAGCTAATTTACTTTTTAGATATCATCGATTTATACTATATGCAACCGAGACTTGAATAGATTAAAAAAACCGTTAGTCTAATCGCCAACTCAACCTCAACAAAAACTCACACCCACAATAAACTTACTTAATGCTGCTTCCTTCCGGACCTGACATGGTTCATAAGTATTGCGTCGTAAGGTGCCTCAGTCTCAACATCACGTGTTAAACTCGACATTCCCTATTCTACCCGCATCTCGGTATTCGGTCTTGCTAAAGCGGATTGCAAGTACAGGGCACCGCTAACTCCCCCACCTAGCATTTTTTAATTATATCAAATTTAAATATAAAAAGCAAGGGATTAATAAAATTTATAAAATAAACCCCAAACTAGGGAGTGACTCAAAAATCGTGATTTCGTAGGAATCGATTTTGTCGAGTCACCCCTGCGCAGTTTATTATATATCTAAAAAAAGCTTTTATAAAGCGAATTTAGATATCAATAAACCACTGCGTCTTTAAGTTTTTTTATATAAACTTTTTAAAAAATACGATTTTCGAGTCACTACCTCTTCTAATCTAGAAATGCTATTTTTGAAGTTTACTTAATATTTATTATTTTTAACTTAGCTAATTCGTCTAATTCTAATATACATTCTCTATCATTTATTACTAAACAAGGTATTCCTATCTTCATATTTCCTCTTATATCTTCAAATTGTGAATATGTATCTCTAACGAATAAAAAATCTTTGAAATTCTTTAATGAAGTCATAACTTCTACTTTTTTATAAGTTATCCCCAATTCTGATAATTTTTTTCTTTAAATGGTGCAGTATCTGGACAAGTTTCTGCAAAATATAAAAATATATTCCATAATAATCTCCTTTTTATAAATTCATAATATTATTATAACACTTTTATCGTTTTCTTTGTATTTTTACCCTCTGGATTGAAGCTGAAAATACTGATGCTAATAAAATCCCCATAGCAATTGCTCCTGCTTGAAGAATTGTTTCAATCCCTACTTTTGAAGCTACACCATAATTTTTGGTCACAATATTTTGCATTGTATTATACATACCATATCCAGGAACTAACGGTACCATCCCTGTATAAATAAATATAGTAGCTGGAAGTTTTAAAATTCTAGATGCATTCGTTGATAATATTCCTACGCATACCGCACCCAAAAAACTACTTACTACAACATCCGTTAATAACAAATTAGTTACTACCTGAACTAACCAACCGATAGCACCAATAAGTCCACAAGTAAATAATGATCGTTTAGGAGCATTAAAGAAAATTGCAAAAGCTATACTGACTACAAAACCTGCTATAAACTGTATAAAAACACTATTTTCCATAAATTTCTCCTTATACTAATTTTAATCCCATTACTACTCCAAGTGCGATAGCAGTGGACACGAAAATTGCAGCTTGTATTCCTATCATTCCAGACAGATAATCACCAGCCATAAAATCACGAACAGCATTTGTAACCTGTACTCCTGGGACAAGTGGCATCAAACTTACAATAATTATACTAAAAGGATTATGAATAAAGAAAAACTTATTTAACACCATAACCAATATAGTGGCTATAAATGCACCTAAAAAATTGCTCACAAAGGATGTTAGTTTATATTTTGCGGTTAATATTAAGAACATAGCTTCAACGGCCATGATAAAGAAGGCGAATAAACTATCCTTAAATGTTCCTCCGAACATTATTGCGAAAAAAATGGTGCTGATAATGTTAAAGCAGTTATAACAGATAAAGTCGAATATCTTTTTTTCTCGATTTTATTTCTTTCATCTTTTTAAAAGCATACTCTAGAGTACATCCACCCATTACCATTTTTCTTGAAATATCATTCAAAAGTGCAATTTTCTCTAAATCACGATCACCTAATACAACTCTTCTCATTGCAGTATAGGTATTATCGTCATAAATAAATGAGACAATAACAAAATTATATGTTACTAAGCTATTAGCGGCTTTTTATATTATCAAATGATTTGTAAATTCTATTTACAGTATCTTCAACCCTATATACCTCTGCCCCATATGACAACATACTCTTAGCTATTTTTTTATACTAAAATTCAATAAATTTTTTTAGCTTCTTTTTTTCATTACGCAAAGACTGTAACATATCTTCCCTCCTTTTTTTTGCAAAAATATCTAAGATATGATTTCTAATATTTTTTTTATATTTACCTTTAAACTCTTCTACTTTTACTTTCTTGAACTTCTGTCGCTTTTTTTCAAGTTGATTTAAAAATATACTCAATTTTTTTGAGAGTTCTAATTTTTTTGTTTTTTTAACAAATAAATCATTTTTTTCTATTAATAAATATTTTCCCAAAGTTAATTTCATCTTCAGATAAATTCATGACTCCTGGTTTAGCCACTATGATTTCATAGATGTGACCATCTTCTTCAATAATATTTTTCAGCAGTTATTTCATATCCTAATTCTTGTAATTTTTTTCTCTAACAAAGTTTTTCCCCCACATTAGGTTGTAAGACAAGATTCGGTTTATTAGCTAATTTTTCTTTTTCCTTTTTCTAGTATATCAGCAATTAACTTTCCACCCATACCGCAAATTGTTATTACTTCAATATTATCACTTAATTCTATAGCATCAAGTCCAGCTGCTTTTACGACAATCTATAGTTCCTACTAAATTTTTCTTCTTGAACATTTTTTTTATAGAAACCTTATGTGGACCTTCTACTATTTCTCCAGCTACAGCATAATCTATTTTTATTGTTTTTTTAGCTAAATAGATAGGTAGATATGCATGATCACTACCAATGTCTGCCAATCTTCGATTTTTCAACATATTCAGCTACTAATTTTAATCTTTTTATTAATCGCTAACATCTTTTTCTCCTTTTTTTATTAATCAAGAAAATCCTTACTAAAACTTGTTGTAATAACAGATTTACTTTTTTTATCAAAGTTTGCAAAAATCAGTTATTATATTATCACCAAATTCAGCTTTTTAACTTTTTTTAGAAAGCTTTCTTAGTTTCTGTTCTTCTTTATAATCTTTTTTTATCAAAAAAATATCAAGTTGTACCTTTAATTCCTTTGATTTTTTTAATATCATTTAATGACACTCCAAGCAACCTAACTCCTTGTGTGAAATCATAATGTTCCAATAATAATTCCCATGCATAACTAAAAAAATATCATTTGTACTAGATATAAATTCCGGAATTTTTTTTAGATCTCGTAATTGTTTTAAAAATCACTGAATCTTACCATTATTGAAATATTATTTCCAACATAGTTACGTGATTGTACTCTCGAACTGACTTTTTTTCAGACAATTTTTTTATTTCTTTTTAAAATGTCATCTTCATCTATTAAATCATTTGTGAATGTTTTTTTGAATTTCCAATTGATTTTCTATCAACTGTATACTTAAGCTCACTATTACCTTCTCCATTAGCCTTGTTTTTTTCAACCTCAAACCTTGAACACCAAGTAAGCTATGAAGAATTACCTCATTTGCTACCGCAACATCGCCAATTGTATTAATTCCCAATCTTCTTAAGTTTTTTTAGTTGAGGCTTTACCACAACCATGCATTTCTCCTATATCTAGATTCCAAAGAATATCTTTATAATTTTTTTATTTATAATCGAGAATCCGAGAGGTTTTTTTCAAATTCGAACCCATCTTCGCAAAAAAATTTATTAAATGAAACCCCTACTGATGAAGGCATCCCTAATTGTTTGTATATTCTTCTTTGTATTATGGCTATTACCTTTATTGGCTCATGAAAATCACTTAAATCTATATAGGCCTCATCCACAGATACTATCTCGATTTTATCCGTATATTCTCGTACTAAATCAAAAATTAACTTTGATTCCTGCTGGTATTTCGGCATATCAGGTCGAAGAATTTTTAATATTAGGATAAATCTTTTCTAGCATCTCCTACACGCATTGTAGTTTTTTTATCCCTAAATTTCTCGCCTCATAGTTAGAGGTTACTATTATTCCATGCCTAGTTTTCACTTCCCCTGCTATTGCTAAAGGTTTACCTTTCAATTCAGGATTATATTTTTTTCTTCTACACTTGCATAAAAAGCAATTCATATCAATATGAGCAATAACTTTTAGACATTTTTTTTCACCCCTTTTTAATAGACTAAAAACGGGAACAATAGAGAGCCATTCAATTAAATGTTTAATACACTGTTCGAATTGTTCCCTATTATCATTTCCCGTTATATTTTCATTATTAAACTAATGAAAAGTTAATTATTATTATTGGTTTTCTCTTAGTATTGTCATACAGTAAGCTAGATAACATACTTCTTATCTCTGCCTTAACAGCAGCACATTCTCTAATACTCTTGATTGGATTGTTTTCTAAGTACTCGATTACTTTTTTTCTTCAGCTTCTTTAATCAATTCCATACTCTTCTTAACATAGACAAAACCTTTTGTTTGAATTACTGGTTTACCTACTAAAGTTTTCTCTTTTTTTACTAATTGCATATGAAGCCACGAAAAATCCCGTCGTTAGAAAGTAGTTTTCTGTCTTTTAATACACTATCTTCTACATCACCAATTCCACGACCATCAACTAGTATATTCCCTACCGGAACGTTATTTTTGAAGTGTTTTTCGACTTTACTTCCACTGATTTCTAAAGTTGTTCCTTTAGATAAGATATGAATATTTTCAGCAGCTACACCTGTTTCAGCAGCAATCTCAGCATGTTTACGAAGATTTCTAAATTCTCCTTGAACTGGAATAAAGTGCTTAGGGCATTAGCATATTTAACATCATTTTTCAACTCTTCTTTGGTAGCATGGCTCGCAGCATGTAGACGTTTAGAAGCAGTTACAACATTTGCTCCAAGTTTAACTAGTAAGTTTAATGTTTGGAATAACATTACTTCCATATTTGGAGATGGTGTTGCAGCAATCATAATTGTATCACCAGATTCAATTTGAATTCCAGCAATTTTTTTCTCGGCAATATTCTTCATTGCCTCAATTGGCTCTCCTTGATCTCCAGATGAAAGTATACATACTTCGTTTTTGTGGATAATCTTTTTAACTCTTCAAATTGAAATTAAATTACTATCTTCAATTTGTAAGTAATTCATATTTCTTGCAGTATTGATAGATGCTTCAATAGCTTGACCTAAAAGTAAAATTTTTCTATTTTGTGCCAAAGCAGCTCTTACAATATGAGAAATTGTTAAAAAGTTAGAAGCATAACATGTTACAATAATACGTTTATTAGCTTGATAAAATGCATTGTCAATTTGTTCTGCCGCTTCATTTTCAGGAACATTATATCCTTTAACGTTAGCATTACTTGAATCACTTAGTAAAGCAAGCACACCTTTTTGACCTAATGTACTAATTTTTACAATATCAGATTTATATTCTTTACTTACTGATTGGTCGAATTTAAACTCACCAGTGTAAACGATATTACCTTGACTTGTCTCAATACAGATACCTAAAGAATCAGGCATTGAATATGTAGTCTTGAAGAATGTAACACTAGCATTATTGAAATCATATTTATTATTATCTTTTACATAATAAAACTTAATTCTTCTTTTTAATACCTAGTTGTTTAAGGTGATTCTTCAATAAATCAATTGTAAGTTTTTGATCCATAAACAGGGCATTTTAATTTATCGATAATATATGGAACAGTCCCCTCATTGAACTCACGTGTCCATTAGATAAAAAAACAACCCTTTGATTTTTTTGTTTATTACGTACTAAGTAACTAATATCAGGAATAACCGCATCAATACCTATCATTTCTGTTTCTGGGAACATTAACCCTCGCATCAAGAACGTAAATTTCGTCCCCAATTTCAACCATATACATATTTTTTTGGCTACTTCTTCTACTCCCTCCTAATGGAGTAATACGAATTTTAGCTAATTTTCTTAGATTTATTTTGTTGAGATTTATCTCTATTTACATTATTAATTTTTCTTTACTACTTGTTTTTGAGTTATTTGGTTGCTCTTTAGCAACGACTTTTTGAATTGTTTTGATCTAGTATTATTTTTTTCTTAGACACTTGTCCATTATTTTTTTTCTTGCTATTATTTTTTTGTAAATTTTTTTAGCAATGCTTATTTCATTATTACTCATGTTTTTCCTCCTTGTATCATTGATTTTATCGGCTCAAAGTCTCTTCTATGTATAGGGTGTAACACCATACTCTTTTTAAGCCTTCTAGATGTTTCTTTGTTCCATATCCTGCATTATTTTTCAAAAATCATAATAAGGATATTTTTTTGGGCATATTCTTTCATTAAATTATCTCGATAAACTTTTGCTATTACCGATGCAGCAGCAATTGAAACACTCTTTTTCATCACCTTTCACCATACTAAAATTAGGGAATAGAATAATTTTTCAAACGGCATGGCATCTATAAGTAAAAAAGTCCGGTTTAACTTCTAACTGTTCCACTGCTCTTTTGCATAGCTATACGTGCAGCATTGTAAATATTATATTTCTCGATTTCTGTATTATCTACTTCACAAATAGCATAAGCAACAGCTTCTTTTTTTATTTGTTCATACAGTTCTTCACGTTTCTTCTCAGATAATTTCTTTTGAATCATTTAATCCTTCGAAATAGCTGTCTTTTCTTAAAATTACCGCTGCAGCAACTACTGGGCCTGCAAGTGGTCCTCTACCCAACTTCATCTATTCCGCAAATATACTTACATCCATTATTATAACATTTATTCTCGTAAAATGATTTCTTTTCATACTCTTTTTTTATAAAAAAAGTTTTTTTCTCTTGCTTTTTTTAGCATAACTTAGTAGTAATTTTTTTGAACTCCCAGTTCTTTCATCTTTTTTTCAGTTCATTTAACATTTCCTCGGAAATGACTTCTTGGTTTAAGAGTTCTTTTTACCTCACTAATTTTCATTTTTGTTCCTCATTTTCTAATAAATCATTATAATTATCCAAAGTAATAAGTCCAAATTTTTTTGTGTTCTAAAAATCTTGAATTAACAGCTTAATTGTTGAATCGTAATCATAATCTCCACCGATTTTTTTAAATCTTTTTTTCAGCTACTTTTTTTCCATAATAAATACATTTTCATCATCACTATTAACATTTATCTTATATAGGTTATTTAGATTTTCTAAATAATTTTTCTTTTTAAAAAGCTCTATTAAGTATAAACTAACATCGTCAAGTGGAGTAATGTCATCTTTTATAGAACCAATTAAGCTTTAATTTTTTTACCAATTTCTTGATTATCAAACTTTGGCATAAGTATTCCTGGAGTATCTAATAATTCTATATCTTTGTTTAATTTTTAGCCATTGTTGTTTTTTTAGTAACACCAGGTTTATTAGCAGTATTAGCTACATTTTTTTCTTAATCAATTTATTTATAAACGTCGATTTACCAACGTTAGGTACACCTATTACCATTGATCTGATTGCTCTTGGTTTAATTCCTTTTTGCAACTTGGCGAGCTATTTTTTTTCTGCTAATTCTTCTTTCGCTTTATCAATTACTTTATTTAAGTTATTACTATTTTTTTCGCATCAGTATATACTACAGTATACCCTTTATTTTCAAAGTAAATTTTTCCATTTTTGCTGTTTCAGCTCTATCACATAAATCTATTTTTGTTAAATATAATTATTTTTCTTCTTATCTTTTACTACTTCATCTAAAGTACATATTGTGAGAAGAAAGTGGGCAACGTGCATCTACTAGTTCAAAAAAACTATATCTACTAATTTTTAGTTTTTTTCTTTCACTTCTCTTGTTGCCTTGGCCATATGTCCCCGGGAACCATTGAATAACCATAAATTTAACTCCTTTTTATTTTTATATTATAAATTCTACTATTTTATACAGTCTTTACTATTTTACCACATTTTTTTGAGTTTTTTTAACCTATTTTTGATACTAATTATTCGTAAAACATAAATATTTTTCAAATTTTTTTCATATTTAATAATTAACATTTATTATATAATATATGAATTTTTAAAAAAATAATGGGAGTGATTTAAAAAAATTGCGATTTCGTAGAAATTGATTTTTGTCTAGTCACTCCCGCAAAGTTTATTAGATATCTAAAAAAAGCTTTTATAAAGCGAATTTAGATACCAATAAACTCACTACGTCTATGAGTTCTCATAAACACTTTGTTAAAAACTTAGGACTTTTGGGTCAGTACATTATGAATATATAAGTTAGAATTTTTTTCTTGTAATAATATATTAGATAACTAAATTGATACCAAATATTTTTTTAATTTAATCTTACTAGTTTTAGGTCTTGTTTCAGAAAAATTCAGCAACAAATATTATTATTCTGTCTAGTTCATTCATAGGAGCATTTAAATCATATGTTATTTCAATATGACTGTCTTTGTTAAATTTTTCCTTCTTTAGCTTCTCTTTTTAATCTCTCTAAAAATTCCTGGTTCTTCTTGTTCAAGTTTATCTAATCTACCATAAGTATGAATCGTTCTTTGTTTTACTTTATCTCCTTCTCGATATCCTTCTACTAAGTATACGCGTTGTTTGCCTTCTCTATTTCTTGTTACTTTTATAAATGCCATATCTTTATTATAATACAGATAACCGTTTACAATAAGAATAAAATGAAAAAAATAATAGACTTTTTTTCTCTTGGTATTACTGAGTTTTTTTGTCTATTATTTTTTTCTTCCTAAAGTGATAAACTCAGGGATTTTAACATTTAAATTTAACACATTAAAAGTAGTCTATATACTAAAGAATATTTTCTCTAGTATATAGACTACTTCTAATTATTATACAATTTTTTTAATACAATGTTAAAAAAATTTTATCTTTTTATCTACTTTCTTAACGATAGTATCTCCAAGTATTTGAATTGCAAATACGATAATTAAAAATTAACACTGTTGCAACAAATGTTAAAAGTACTGTTATTACGTTGGAATCCATCTAAATAAGCTAAGTTACCTAATCCTCCAGCTCCGATAACACCTGCCATCGCTGTCGATCCTACTAACGCAATTGCTGTAACAGTTAATCCTGAAATTATTGCTGGTAAACTCTCAGGAATTAAAACTTTTGTAATAATTGTAGATTTTTTTAGCTCCCATAGCACGTGCAGCTTCTATTACACCTTTATCTACCTCACGCAGACCGATTTCTACTAAACGAGCATAGAATGGCGCTGCTGAAATAATCAGTGCTGGAATCGCTGCTTGCACACCGATAATTGTACCAATTAATGCCTTAGTAAATGGAATTAATAATACAATTAAGATAATAAATGGAATAGCTCTGAAAAATATTAACAATCGCTGTAACAACTGCATAAAAAACCACGTCCAAATGTACTCTTACTATTAGATGTTAAGTATAATAGCAATCCTAAAAAAATAATCCAACAATAAACACTGCTATTAATGACTCAAAAAGTCATAATTAGTGTTTCAATTGTTTTATCTTGCACTTTATCCCAATTAACTCTTGAAAAATCAAACATTATAACACCTCCGTTAAAATACCTAGTTCATTTAATCTAGCTATTACTTTATCAGTATTTTTCTTTAGAACCAATTAATTGAACAAATAGCGTACCAATATTAGCATTTGCTGTTTTATCAATATGTCCATTTATAATATTAAAAATCAAAAATCAATTTCTTTTTAATAACATACTAAGAATAGGTTTTTTTCGAAGTATTATTGTCAAAAAGTAAATTTAATAATAATACCATCTGTAAATACTTTCTTCCATTCTTCAATATTTTCTCTTTCTTCAAATTCCGATGCAAATGAAGTCTGAGCTAAGAATTTCTTCGTTACTTCTTGTGTTGGGTGATAAAACACTTCAGAAACAAGACCATCTTCAGCAATTGTACCACCATCGATAACAGCAACTTTTTGTGCAAATTGTTTTAATTACATTCATTTCGTGAGTAATCAAAACAACAGTTATATTAGTTTTTATTATGAATTTCTTTAATTAAATTTAATACCTCTGCTGTTGTTTCAGGATCAAGTGCACTCGTTGCCTCATCACAAAGTAAAATTGAAGGATTCCCTGCTAATGCGCGTGCAATACCTACTCTTTGTTTTTTTGACCACCAGAAAGTTGAGAAGGATAAGCATGCAGTCTATCTTCTAATCCAACTAACTTAGCTAATTCCTCTACTCTTTCTTTAATCTCAGCTTTTGATTTTCCTAAAAATTTCTAATGGAAATGCAATATTTTCCGCAACAGTTCTACTCCATAACAAATTGAAATGTTGGAAAAATCATTCCGATTTTTTTGACGTTTTAATCTACGTTGCTCTTCAGTTATTTTATTGAAGTCATCACCATCAATAATTACCTCACCATCTGTAGCCACCTCAAGTCCGTTTAACAGCCTTACTAACGTACTTTTTTTCCGGCACCAGAATAACCAATAATACCGTAAATATCACCTTTTTCAACTTTTTAAATTAATATCTTTTTAGAGCATGAACTTCATTATTATAAATCTTATTAACTTTTTTTAATTCAATCATGTCTATCTCCTTTCTCTTTTTTTAAAAATAAAAAAATACCCTTACTCCTACAGGAATAAGGGCGTTTTACGCAGTACCACCTTATATTTTACTTATTAAAACTACTAGCATAGTCTATCCTATAACGTGGATCGCCGAACAAAGTTTACAATTTATGTTTACCTTATTAACCACTCGAACCATTTTCATAAATTTCATATTATACCTTTTTCAGCTAACGGTACTCTCTTTAAATACTACATTTATTACTTATACGAGTATTGGTTTTTATTAATTTCTATTAAGTATAACATTATAATTTTTATAGTGTCAAGTGTAATTTTTGAAAAATATCTCAGGAAAAAAATTCTGAAAAATATTATCCTAATTTTTCTAATTTAATATTATTTTCTTTTAGATATTCTGCTACGACTCTTGCCATATCATCTAGTAAATCATCAAGTTCTTCCCAATTTTTTTACCGTTGCACCACTCGCCAACGGATGACCTCCACCTGCATACTTTTCAGCTAAAGTATTTATAACAGGTCCCTTAGATCTAATACGTACACGCACTTTGTTTCCCTCATCAATCGCAAAGCACCACGCATAAAGACCTTGTAAGCTTCTTAATAAATTTACCCCTGTTGAAACTTCTCCAGGATCTACTCCATATTTATCCATATCTTCTTTAGTAATCTTCAGATATGCAACCCCATCTTGATAAACATCATAGTTTTCAAAAATAAACGCTCTAAACCTCATAATATTTTCACTGATAATTTCCATTTTATCTAATAAAGCACTCATATTGAAATCATACTTAATAAGTTCTGAAGCAACTTTAAGCGTATTGTTAGAAGTATTTGGGAATAAAAATCTACCAGTATCTCCTACAATACCAAGATAAAAGTAATTTTGCTGCTTCATCATTCAATTTAATATTATATTTTTTTGTTTAAATATTTATAAAAATTATATATTAATTCACTACAAGATGATACGTCTGTATCTACTAAGTTAATACTTCCATAATTATCTAATGGCGGATGATGATCGATTTTTATTAGGAAATTATTTTTTTGTAAATAATTTACCGTCGATTCTTGGAAAATTCGCAGTATCTGTTACTATAACTAAAAGCTTCCTTATAATCTTCTTCCGTTACTTCTGAATTTTTTTGAATAAAAAAATCTAGTGAAGGCGAATCTTTACCTACAGTTATCAATGTTTTTTTCAGGAAAAATTTTTCCTTAATGATTTGATACATTGCACCTTGAGAACCATATGCATCTGGATCTGGTCTTTCGTGTCTATGTATAATTATTTTATCATTTTCCTTTATTTTTTTGAAAAAAATTTCCTCATATAAATTTTCGTAGTTTGTAGTCATTTAATTTCTTCTTTCTCTAATTTCTTTGGAATACTTGACAAGTTACCATAGCTTTTTGCTACTAATTCAGTCTTATCGTATACTTCAACATCAAATCTAGCGGCTTTACGACCTATAGACAAAAATATTTACTTTTGTTGTGATTGTTCTATCTAATGGTACAGATTTTTAAGAAGTAAAGGGTAGTATTTTTGCATAAGAACTTCACTTCTATTATAATTATAACTTGTAATATGAATAGATTCATCAATAATACTTAGTAAAAGCTGAACTAGAGAATGTACCAAATTGATCCCAACATTTGTGGAATAACTTTAACCTGTAGTCCGTCTGCTCTAGGAACAATTCCTTTACGCATGATTTCATCAAATGTATCATTGTTATTACCTTCTTGGAATCTATTATTTGTTAATAATGAGTTTATAACTATTTTTCTAGTAACCACACCAAGTAGCGTATTTTTTTCGCATCAATAACAGGCATTAATTCATAACCTTCTGATAACATAGTATTAGCTACAGAAGAAATAGGTGTTTCTAAAGTTGTAGTTGCTACTTTTCTTTCCATTACTTCTTTTATAAGTGCATCTTTTTCCTGTAAGAAAACATCACGAGCTGTAACTATACCTACTAATTTTCCGTATTCATTAACAACAGGATATCGTGTGTGTCCTACCTCTAGCTGTAAGTCATACCAATCTTTAACAGTATTATTTAAATTAATTGTATATAGATTCTCAACTTTCATATAAATACTTTCAACAGTAATTATATCTCTTTTAATAATTTGGTCATTTGTTACACGATTTATTAAATGAGTTACTGAAAAAGTATCATGTGGTGTAATAATTAAAGGTAAATTTTTACTATCAGCTAATGCTTTTTATCGAATCATTTGGAACATATCCTCCTGTAACTAAGATAGCACATTCTTTTTCTAATGACATCTCAATAATTTTAGGACGATTACCAATAATTAATAATGTACCTTTTCGTATGTGTTGTCCTACTTGTTCAGAATCCATTGCCCCAATTGCAAAGTCTTGAACTATTTCGTGAACTCCTCCACGTCCTGCGATTAGTTGTCCACTTACTATATTAACAATTTCAGAATAAGATAATTTTTTTCTACATTATCACGTTCTTTTTTTCTGTATTCTTACTGTACCTACACGTTCAATAGATGAAACGAATCCACGATTTTTCAGATTCTTTAATCGCTCTATATGCAGTTCCTTCACTTACTTTTTAATTCTTTTTGCAACTTGACGAACAGAAATTTTTACTCCCAATTGGTAAGCTCTTTATATATTCTAATATTTTTTTGGTGTTTAGATTTCATAACTTTTTCTCCTTATATTTTTTTATTGTAATACAAACAGTTCATTTGTAACACATTCTACACATTAGTAATTATATACTTTTTTTATAGAACTATTTCAAGATGAAAGAGGATGAAAAAAATAAGTTATTTTACTCATTTTTCATCCTCTCCTATATAATTTTTGTATATTTTCTTCTCAAATAAATATATTGAATATTTTTTTGAAAAAAATTTAGTGATACAGTTTATTTTCCATATTTTTACTATAACACCATTTTAATTGTATCATATTAATATTTTACGATTTTTCTACCCGCAGGCATTTTTTTAGCATAGCCTTCTTTGTTCTCTTGTTTCACTCGAGCAATTACCAAAGCATCCGAAGGTGCATTCTCTGTAACAGTAGTTCCTGCAGCAACCACAGCGCCATCACCTATTTCTAAAGGAGCTATTAAGTTTGAGTTACACCCTATAAATGCATCGCTTCCTATTTTTGTTCTATATTTATTTTTACCGTCATAATTTACAGTAATTGTTCCGCAACCAATATTTGTGTTACTTCCCACCTCTGTGTCACCTAAATAGCTTAAATGTGCCGTTTTTTTGAGCCGTCTCCATAAGTAGTATTTTTTTCAATTCAACAAAGTTACCAACTCTTACATGTTGACCTAACTCACAATTATTTCTTATGTGTGAGTATGGCCCTACACTTGTATAATCTCCAATTTTAGAATCACTAATAGTAGAAGATAACACTTTTACCCCATTTCCTATTTGTGCATTTTCTAAATATGAATTAGGTTTAATCTGACAATCTTCTCCAATTACAGTATTCGATTTAATAGTAACATTTGGATAAATTGTTGTATCACGACCAATTATTGCATTTGGAGCGATATATGTATTTGTAGGGTCCACTAAAGTAACACCCGCTAGCATATGTTTTGTGTTTATTCTATTTCTCATAACATTTTTCAGCATAAGCTAATGCTACTCTATCATTAACACCAAATGTTTCATCAAAAATCATCACATAGATAAGTTTCAATAATTTCTTTTTGTTCTCTGATTAAAGCTAGTACATCTGGAAGATAATATTCACCTTGATTATTATCATTTTTTTACTTTTTCTAGCATTTCAAATAATAATTTATTATCAAAGCAATAAATTCCTGAGTTTATTTCTTTAATTTTTTTCTCTTGTTCAGTAGCATCTTTCTCTTCTACAATTTTAACTAATTTCCCATTCACATCACGAATTATACGACCATAAGCAAATGGATCATCTGCTATTGCTGTTAATACAGTTGCTTTTGCATTTGTATTCTCATGATGATCTAACATGCTATTAATAGTCTCAGGACGAATTAGAGGTGTATCTCCATACATTACAATAGTTGTACCTTCTTTGTCTTTTAATTCATCTTTTGCTACTTTGACAGCATGAGCAGTTCCTAATTGTTCTGCTTGAAGTACAAATTTAGTTCTGTTCCCTAGAACCTCTTTTACTCTTTCAGCTCCATGACCAACTACTGTTATCACTTCTTGCATCTCTAAATCATTAAGGCTATCTAATACAAGTTCAACCATCGTTCTATCGCACACTTTATGCAATACTTTATATAGTTTTGATTGCATTCTAGTTCCTTTTCCAGCTGCCAGTATTACCGCATATCTATTATTACTCATTCTCTACATCCTCTTTTTCTACTTGTCTTAATTTTTCAATAACATTCCCTAATTTCACATCAAAAGTTCCATTGAATTCATCAATGTTTTCTATTTTTTTGATAAGTATAAGTAATCATCCTCATGTTCTCTTGGCGAATCAAAAACATTGTGTTATTATTACTTTACCTACAACATCTACATCAAATTCATTCATCAGACTTTCCATACCTGTAAGAACTCCTCCTCCACGCATGAAATCATCAACTAATAGTACTTTTTGATCCTGTATTTAAACTTCGTTTAGATAAAAATCATTGTTTCTATTTTTCTTTGTGATCCAGAAACATAATTAATCGCTACTGTAGTTCCTTCTGTAACCTTATTGTCTCTTCTAATAATTATTACAGGTTTATTTAATATCGAAGCTATGGCATAAGCTACTGGAATACCTTTTTGTCGCAACAGTTACAACAGCATCTACCTCTTTATTTTTTTATAGACAGTAGCAACCACTCGTCCTAACTTATTCATTAGACTAGGATCACCTATTATGTCCGACATAAATATGTATCCACCTGCTAATAAACGGTTTCCATCATTAATTTTTATTTAGAAAAATCACTAAGAATTTCTTTAGCATCCTCTTCAACTAAAGTTGGTGTAAAGATAACACCGCCACTAACTCCTGCTAAAGTTTTAACTTCTCCTATATTTTCTTCTTTAAAACCATTTTTTTATTATGTGTATATCTTCACTTATTGAAGATTTAGCTTGATTAAATTTTTGAAACGAAATATGTTAATGGAATTAATTTATTCGGATTATTTAATAAATACTCCGTCATTACTACTATTCTTTCACTTCTCTTTAACTTCATCTTATACTCCTTACATTGTATAAACGGTAACTTTACCATAGATTATACAATCAATATATTTTATTCGTATATTATATGTATATAATACCACTATTGTTCGGAATAGTAAAGGGTATACAAGAATTTTTTTAAGTTGATTTTAATTAACTATACTATTTATCATATCAAGCATAATAAAGAGAAGATCGCTTTCCTAAACTATCTTCTCTTTTTTTATGATTATTTTTTTCTTTCCAAACTTCTAAAGTTCGTATTTGATTTTCTTCTACTTTTCTTACAACAAAAAGTCAATTTATCTATTGAATATACTGCTCCAACTTTCGCCTCATATTTTTTTCTAAATAAACATAAGCTCCAATTGTATCAACTTCTTCGTGCGGAAGTTGAACATGGAATAGTGCATTCACATCTTGAATTGGCACCCAGCCATCGATAAGATAATGTCCATTTTTTTAATTTTTTTAACTAAACTTTGTTCATCTTCGTCAAACTCGTCTCGAATTTCTCCCGTAATTTCTTCAACTATATCTTCTAAAGTAACTACACCACTAGTTCCACCATATTCATCAGTAATAACTATCATGTGTTCCCTATTTTTGTTTTATAGTTGCTAAAACTTGAGAAATCGGTGTATGTTCGAATATTTTTTTATAGCAGGTGTTATATATTCTTCTAAATCTTTAGTACTTTCCAAAGGTTTATCAGCAAACAATAATTTCTTAACATTTAAAAATCCCTAAAATGCGATCTTTTATCTCCGTCTTCAATAACCGGATATCTAGTATATTCTTCTTGTTTTAATTGTCTCATGATAATCCCTAAAGAATCACTCATATCTATTGCTTCAACCTCTGTTCTTGGTGTCATGATCTCTTTTGCAATTTTATTATCGAATTCAAATACTCTTTCTACATAGCGGTATTCTACATCATTTATTTGACCGTGTGCTCTTGAAGATTTCATTATCGTTCTTAATTCTTGTTCACTATGAATATCATCATGCTCTGATGCTGGTTCGAAACCAAACATTTTCGCTATAACATTCGCTAATGAATTAAGTATCCAAACTAGCGGACGCATTACTTTATCGAACATATACATTGGCCAAGCAACACGAAGACAAGTTTTTTCTGCAGATTGTATCGCTATCGTCTTAGGAACCAATTCTCCTAGAACCACATGCAATAGTGTCATAAATCCAAATGATACTACTAATGAGATTGTATGTGTAACAGCCTCATTTAAATGAAGCAATTCGAAAAATTGGATTAAATAAAGAATGGAATGTCGATTCCCCAATCCATCCTAATCCTAAAGAAACAATTGTTATACCTAACTGCGTTGCAGATAGATAATGGTCTAATTGTTCTACCATTTTTAACTAATATTTTTGCTGTTTTATTTCCTGATTCTACTAATTCATTCACCCTTGTTGGCCTAAGCTTAACAAGTGCAAACTCAAACATTACGAATATTGCTGAGGCAATAAGTAATAATATAATTATAAATATTTTAAGTAAGATACTGAGATCCATATGGTTTTAATTTAACCTCTTTCCTTATTTTTTTAGTCATTAATAAATAATTTTTACTACATATAAACTTTTTCAATTATTATAGTATCTATAAGTTTTATCGTTTCTCCCAATCTATTAGTAATTCATATTGATGGATATTTTTTTCTTTCAAGTGATACTATAGTAAGTAATTGAAAAACGCTAAAAATAGGAGATTTTTAATGAATAGCGCAAATAGGTTCCAAAAATTTTTGGTCGGAAAAAAATAAACTATATAAATAACCTTCAAATTAACTATAATTTGGAAAAAAACTTCATTTTCACAATTTGAAAATATAGAATTTTATAATTTAACATTTAATAGTTTTTGATAACTCAACAATATACGCTAAATATAAAAAAATATAAAGTATAGAACTCTGTATCCAAAACAAACCTATTCCAATACTTTTCTATTTCCACGGCTATCCCGCTTCTAGTAGAAACTGGTTAGAAAAGTCTACCTTTGCTTCTTTTGGATACGATGTAGTTGCAATAGATTTCAGAAATCAAGGTGGATTAAGTAAAGACAAAAGTAATTCTTCTCCTTCAGTTTTTTTGGGCATCTTACAATAGGTCTAGACGAAAATATAGAAAATATGATATTTTACAAAAAAATATTTTTAGATACTCTTCTTCTTTCTAGAATAGTTAGCTCATTTAATGACGTCAATTCTCAAAACACAACTAGCTATGGTGCTTCTCAAGGTGGAGCTTTTTCTATAATGTTTGCTGCATTAAACAAAAGTGTAACAAAATGCATAAGTTTATACCCTTTCCTTTTCAGATTTCCAAACCTTCTATGATCTTGATAATAGAAATAATGCGTACGCAGAATTTACTCATCATGCGCGTTGGTTTAACACTACAGGACAAAAATTCTAAATATTTTTTTTAAATAATCTTTATTATATTGATACTTTAAATTTTGCTAAACTCCTTAAGTGTCATGTCTTATTTGGAATTTCTAATCTCGATGAAGACTGTCCTAAAAATAACTCAAGAGAAAAATTTTTAACAATATTAAAAAGTAAAAAAAGAAAAAAATGCATTTACAAAAAAGTATTACCATGAGAACATCCCGCATTTTAATGATGAAGTGTTCAACTTTTTACTTGAAGAAAAAAATAGGAGCTTTAAATGAAATTAGAAAAATATAGAAAATTTGATTTTGTAGAATCTACACTAAATACACCTCATCCTTTTGCTAAATATAAAAAAATAACTTTTCTAGGCACAGATAATTCAAAAAATCGAGTTAGATCTAGTTATTCCTAAGTCGATAGTTAAAGGAGTTATCGTCGATTTCCCTGAATATAAAGTTAAAAAAATAAAGACTTTCTAAACCTAGCAAAATATAGTATGTTAAACTATGCACTAGTATCACTTCATATTAGAGGTCAAGCTGGTAATAGCGAAAAATAACACCCCTTGTTCTCATTTCCCATTTCTAGATTGTAACAACGAGATACCCTACTATAATCTAGTATTCCAAGATGCACTAGATACTATCCGTATTACTGAGATGATGTTTCCAAACAAGGATATAATTACAACAGGCCTTGGACAAGGTGCTGCGATTAGCTTGGTTTTGTGCTAATTATTTCGATTCAGTAACAGAACTTTTCATTTCAGATTGTTCACTTTTGCGATATAAAAAAATACTTATATTCAAAAACAAAAAAATTCAATATTTAAAAAGTTATATAATTTTTGAAATTGACCTACCAGAAAAAAACTGACTATTTGTATAATGGCCTAGATTCAATCGATATACTTAATATTAGTAGCTCAATTAGTCAAAAAGTTCACTATGCACTTTCATATCTAAGTCCTAAAAACACCTCATTCTGCACAACTAAAATTAATTGATTCCTTAATGATATAGAGGTTCAACACTACAAATTTTTTTAGATTACAAAAAAATATTTCAACATCAATTCGATGATTATATACTAGAAACACTCTCAAATAGATAAAAAAATGAATCGACAGTAGTCTTATCCTCTGTCGATTCATTACTTTTAATGCAATTAGCTTAATTTACCTTTTAGCTTCATATTTTTAACAATTTTTTCAATAGAGTTTACATATGCAGCTTTTCTCATTGGGATATCAAATCTTTCTTTCACTTCCCAAATATCATTAAATGCTTTTTGTCATTACTCTTGCTTGTTTTTTTCAACTACTTCTTCTTCAGTCCAGTAGTATCCTTGTAAGTTTTGTACCCATTCGAAGTAAGATACAGTTACACCACCACTATTTGCAAGAATGTCAGGTATTACAACAACACCTTTTTCTCGTAATGCTTTGTCACCTTCTAATGTAGCAGGACCATTAGCTCCTTCTGAAATTACAGGAGCTTTAATTAAACTTGCTTCCTTAGCATCAATAGCATTTTCTAATGCACATGGACAAAAGTACATCTACATCTAATGCCCAGAATTCATCTAATGTTAAACGTTTTTGTATTTGGTAATGTATGGAATCTAACTTTCTTATCTTTACATTCTTGAAGTTCAGCGTATGATAATCCTTCTTCACGGTAAACCGCATATTGAACACCATCATCATCACGTTCAGTTACTGCAACAACTGTTGCTCCAAATTTAACAGCAGTATCTACAGTATAACTACCAACGTTACCAAATCCTTGAACGGCAAATTTCGCACCTTGTGTAGATTTCCCTAATTTTTCTAATGCTAGTTTTGCTGCAAGTGCTACACCATATCCTGTAGCCTGTGTTCTTCCTAATGAACCACCTAATTCCAATGGTTTACCTGTTAAAGTTCCAACACCTTGTTCTCCTGTAAGCACATTATATTCATCAATCATCCAAGACATGATTTGACCATTTGTATTTACGTCTGGTGCAGGAACATCTTGTTTTTCACCTAGGTATTTGTATAATCCTCGAATATATCCTCTAGAAAGTCTTTCTAATTCACCTTTTAGATAAATCTTTTTGGATCTACAATAATGCCACCTTTTACCTCCACCATACGGAAGGTTAGCGACTGCACATTTAAATGTCATCCAAATTGATAATGCTTTTAACTTCGTCTGCTGTTACAAGTGGATGGAATCTTAATCCCCCTTTTGTAGGACCAATCGCATCGTTATGTTGTGAACGGAATCCTTTTAAAGTATTTTTACCTCTCCATTATCCATTCGAACCGGAATAGAAATTTCAATAAATCTTTGTGGATCTTTTTAATGATTCATATACTTCTTCTTTATAACCTAATACTTCACAAGCACCTTTTAATTTGTTCTCTTGCGTTAACCAATGGATTGTTATTCATAACTACATCTCCTTAGAATGTTATTTTTACATTTATAATGTAATATTGTTTTAATTAATTATATCAAATATTACACTATTTTTGTAAACTTTTATTTTTAAGAACCTTTTTAGATTTTTTTATAAATTTTTACGTAAACTATTTTTCATTTTTATTTTTCAAAATAAAAAGTTAGTTTTTTTCAACTAAAACAATAGTTTTAAACTAACTTTTTTTGAAAAATGATATTACTTATCACTTATTATTTCATAATATTTTTTTATAAGTTATTTAAGTTGTAATATATTTGAAATTAAAAAGAAAAACTAGTTATTTTTCTTTTTAAAACTGCGTTATTTTTCAGATTATTTAGGTACATTTTCCGAAAGAGTTTCTGAGAGTGTTTTTTTATATCCTCTTTTATGAAATTTCTATATTAGTTAAAATTATTACAAATGGACTCTCATATAACCCTGCCTTTTCTTGTGGTAATAATGCACTAATAAGATATGCAATAATCGTTCCTACTCCCCTACTTCTTGAATCAAGTAATTTGAACTAAGAGAGATACCCGTTCCTATAACTCCACTAAGTGATAAGGTAATTAGATGTTTACTTTTGGATTTCTTTTAACAAAACTTTGTTTTTTTCTTCCATAAAAACATCCTTTCATATAATAAATTAAGAGAATGATAACATTTTCACAATGAAAAATAGTTATCATTCTCCTTGTTTATATTATATTATTTTTTTGAAAAAAATCCAACAGAAATATATCATGTAAATTTACATTTAAGTTGACTATCACTCTTATTTATTACTATGATTCATTTTGTAAATTTACATTGATTTTTTTGCAACTACTTGGCATCATACCATGATGCTCCACTACTAGCTTCAGCTTTAAGTTGAACATCTAAATTAGCCGCTTCCTCCATAATTTTAATCATTTCTTTTGTGAATTCTTCTTCTATATCTTTATTAACATCAAAGATTAATTCATCGTGTACTTGTAATAATAATTTTGCATCTGCTTTTTGTTTTTTTCTAAATATTCAAATACATTAACCATAGCTATTTTTTTATAATATCCGCAGCGGTTCCTTGAATTGGTGAATTCATGGCAATACGCGCATTCAGATTCGCTACAATCTTGTTTTTTTAGCATTAATATCTGGTAGTGCTCTTCTTCTATTAAATAGAGTTTCTACATAACCGTGTTTCTTCGCAAACTCTACGATATCAGTCATATATTTATCAACACCTTTAAATGTTTCTAAATACTTATCGATAAATTCTTTTGCACGCTTTCTAGTAATGCCTAAATTATTAGATAAACCAAAGTCAGAAATTCCATAAACAATACCAAAATTGACTGCTTTTTGCTTCTCGTCGCATTGAAGATGTTACTTCATCAAGACTCACTCCATTAACGTCACTAGCTGTTTTAGTGTGAATATCTACATCATGCTTAAATGCATCTATCATTCCTGTATCTTGCGCTATATGAGCTAATACTCGAAGCTCTATCTGAGAATAGTCAATAGATAATATTACTCTGTCATCTGATGCTGGAACAAACGCTTTTCTAATTTTTTTCCCTTCTTCGATTCTTGTAGGAATATTTTGAAGATTCGGATTCACTGAAGATAAACGCCCAGTTTGTGCTAGTGTCTGCTCATAACGTGTATGAATTTTCCCTTCACGAGTAATATCTTTCACTAATCCTTTTGCATAAGTTGAGTTCAATTTTGTAATAGTTCTGTACTCCATAATTAATGGAATAATTTCATGACTATGTTGAAGTTGTTCCAACACTTCTACAGCTGTAGAATATCCAGTTTTTGTTTTCTTAATCGGTGGTAGTCCTAAATCTTCAAATAGCACCACTCCTAACTGTTTGGGTGAGGCAATATTAAATTCAGAACCAGCTAAAGTATATATACTAGATTCTAAAGTTTTAATTCTTTCATCAAACTCAGCACTCATTTCTTCAAGTGCTTTTTTTACTAACATGTATTCCTTCAAATTCCATATTAGCTAATACTTTAGCAACTTTAATCTCTATATCTTTATATAAATCCGTCATATTCTCTTCAGCAAGTTTTTTTCTTCCATCAATGGCTTCATCAATGCAATACTCTCTGCAACCTCCGCTATATAAGGATTAATGATATCTTGTGATGGTAAAGTTCGTTTTTGCTCCCCTTACCATATATTTCTTCATCACTACTTATTATTTTTTTCCAAGATAGTTAAAAAAACGATTTTATCAATCTCAGTTTTTTTGCATTCACATCAACTAAGTAAGACACTATCTTAACATCGAAAAACTTCTCCATTAATATCAACACCATTTCTCTTCGCTATAAATAAAAATCTTTTTAAAGTCATATACGGTTTTAACCAATTCACTTTTGAAGATATTCTACTACAAATTCATTAGTAAAAAAATTGTTCTTCACTAAAAAAATATAAGCAGCTCCTTCTTTAAAGACTACTATTCCAACAACATCTGAGTTATGGTAATCCTCTGTGTAACACTCAACATGTAAAGTACTGTCGGTAAAAATCTATTTTCGTATTTTTTTATCCGCTAAAATAATATTAATTTCTTTTTTTAGGAGTAACTGTTTCTTCATTAGCTACATCTACATCTTCAGTGGAAGTTTCTTGTGATAATTTTTCTTAAAAATGAAACAAACTCTAATTTTTTTCAAACAACTCTTTTTGAGTTCAATATTTTTCACTATAGGTTAAATCTTCTAACTTATTATCGACTGGAACTTCTGTATAAATAGTTGCTAATTTTTTTGCTTAACAGGGCATCTTCTTGACCTTCTGTTAGACGTTCTTTAAGTTTTTTTACCACTAATATTATCAATATTTTCTAATACATTCTCTACAGTTTTATATTCGGTTAATAATTTTATGGCAGTTTTTTTCACCTACTCCAGCAATCCCTGGAATATTATCGCTCTTATCTCCCATAAGACCTTTCATGTCAACGATCTGTTCTGGAGTTAATCCGTATTTTTCAGCAATAAATTCTGGTGTATAATAATCTATATCAGTAACACCACGTTTAGTATAATAAATAGTTATATTCTCACTAGCAAGTTGAGTTAAATCCTTATCTCCAGTTACTATTATTACTTCCAAACCTTCTTTTTTTCGGCAATTTTTGCATAACTACCAATAATATCATCTGCTTCATAATCAAAATGTTCTTCATACTTTATTCCATATGAATCCAGAAGTTCTCTAACATAACCGAATTGCTCTACTAATTCACTAGGAGTTTTTATCCCTAGTACCTTTATATGCTTCATAACTTTGGTGTCTGAAAGTTTGTTTTCCTTTATCAAAAAGCAACTAATGCATACTTTGGTTTAATATCTGCTAATATTTTTTTCTAACATCAACGTAAATCCATAAACACTATTAGTATATACTTTTTTTTATTTTTTTTCAAAGCTGGCATAGCATAAAAAAAGCACGATAACTTAAGCTATTCCCATCTATTAATATTATCTTATCCATTTAATTCTCCTAATTCTCATTCTAAAACTATAAAATAGTACGACTCGAAAAATCACTATTCAAAACAGCGATTTTTGAGTCGCTAAAAAAATATTATATTTTACATAGAAAAAAATCTTGATAATAGATTTTTCTTATTTACTACTTTTATAATAATTTATATATAGTTTCTATTTTTTTCTTCCAAGAATGTTGTTCGATTTCTTCTAATAAATAAGTTGGAATCGCTCGCTCTTTTCTTGTTCTTTCTATCATAACTTCTAAAGTTTCTACTAGTCTTTCTATAAAAGCTGGTTTTTTTCTTCTTCTACCGCTTTATCAGTATCATAAATAGTCGGCATTTTTACATACTCAATTATCTCAGAATTATTTATTTTTTTCTCCAAGAAATTCTATAAGTCCCTCTATCTCAGTAGCAACTACTCTAAGACCGCTTCCTAGCGCCTCTACTGCAATTAATCCCAGTCCCTCGAAATAAGAAGGCAGTATAAATATGTCTTTATGACGCATAATCTCACCTAGATGCACTTGATCAACAGCATTATAAATTCTTATTCGCTTAGAATCACCTACTAGAGATTCAACTCTAGGCCTATCTTCCTCTTTCAAATTCCCTATTAATTCTAATTCTACTTTAGTGTCTTTTTTCTCTAATAATCTAAAAGCTTTAATTAATTCATAGAAACCTTTTGACTCGTCAAATTTTTCCTGCATATAAAAATTTTCACATTATCATATTTTTTTCATACTTTTCTACAGGGTAAAAGATTTTCTCATTATATCCTGCACCAATATTCACAATTTTTTTCTACAGGATAATTATAAATATTAGCTATTCCATCTATAACACCACTACTTAATGCCAATATTTTATCTAATTTTCTAAGACTTTTTACGTATTTATCTTTCATTGCAGGATTTTTTTCAGCTTGTCTTATATCGGTATTATGACATACACCTAGAACTTTTTCATTTTCAAAAAAACATCACAAACCATAGAACTCAAAAATCCATAAATGATGTGTGATTACAACATCTGGTTTAAATGTTTCTCTAGCTTGAATCAATTTTTTTCACGAAAAGCCTTTTTGCCAAGATTCAATCATTTCATCTGTCATATTTTTTTATAGTGTATTATCATACGGCATAATATCACTCATTCCAACAATCGGAAAACTGATATCTTCCCCTGAAATTCAACTTCAAATTTTTTTCATCTACAAAGTTAAAATTATACTCTGGAGTCGTAGCGTAAATAGCAGCTTGCTCTACGTTAAATCTCTTTAATCCATCTATAACATTAGTAAAATATACGCCACTTCCTGTTTTTTTATCGGAAGTTGAGCTAACACATGTAAAATCCTCATTTTTTTATCCTCTGTTTCATATTTTCCATCATCTCTATTATAACCTAATTTATATATTTTTTTATAGTAAACGCATTAAATTAATATAATAGAACGCAAAAATAAAGAGTAACTCATAAAACAAGATTGTTTAAAAAAATCTATTTTTATCTAGTTACTCTCAAATTTGATTGAAAAATCATTATAAACGATAACCTATCGTTTTTTTAAATTCTATCCTCAAGCACTGCAAGTCGCAGCTTCTTTTTCATCTTGACTTTCGATATAGTCGTTTTTTTGTTATAAAATGCATTTCTATAACTAGCAGTATTAAATGGTTCAATTAAATTGATAATTGTATATCCATCTAAACCAAGTTTCTTACATACCGCTTTATTTACCTCAGGTTTATCGCTATAAACAAAAAAATTTCTGAAGACTTATCTAATTTTTTTCGATTACACTGTCGACTTCTTCAGATGAAACTTTAATTTCTTCATCACTTAGAACTTCAGATCCAAGATTTAAGAATTGTTTATTTTTTTGCTTGCTGAAATACGATATTTGAATTCTGATAATAAGGCATTACTATAAATAGCTTTTCCATAGTCATATTGTTTTACACCATCACCAATATGAAGTTTTGTGAATCCACGTTCTCTAAGCAACTTCTCAGTAGCACGTGATGTTACATCGACTACACAATATAAAATTATATCTTTATCCTTGTAGTCATCAAGCACATCACTACCGTTTTTAAAAAAAGCTTAATCGGAAGATTCACGGCATTTATAGAATGACCTCTTGCATATTCTTTTCGCCAACGAACGTCAACAACTAAAGCCTCTTCAAATGTTTTCTTCTCAACATCAGCTCCAGCAATTCTTCCCGGTTTTCCTTTTAGTAATTTAAGCCAAAATGCATATAATCCAACAACAATAATTAATAATACTATTGCTATAATTAAGAAAAACTTTCATTACGTTTACTCCTTTTCATCATATAATTATATTTTTAGCATACATTTTGTATTTTTTTAATAATAAATTGTATAAATAAAATATTTTTTTGATTTTTTTAAAAATTTAGGAGTAAAAATGTTATTATACACCATTTTTTTAAGAAAGGAGATTCGGATGAAAAATATCAAAAAAATTAGTAAGATTGAAAAATAAAAAAATTTAAAAAAATTGAATCATCTTTATTAATCGATGGAATTTTTAGTAGGTTTAGCTGCTGGAATCGTTGGTGCTAGTTATAGACTTCTTATCGGTTATAGTGAAAAAAACTTGTTCACTATACAGCCGATTTTATTAAAACTGAACTTTATTTATAAAATAGGTCTTTTTACTAATTCTAATCTTACTAGCCTTGTTTTCTGGTTTTCTATTAAAACGTGAACCAATGGCTAGCGGAAGTGGAATCCCTCAAGTCTCTGCTGAAATCACAGGCAGACTAAATTCAAATCCATTACGAGTTTTTAATTTATAAGATAACTGGTGGATTAACGGCAAGTCTAGGTGGTTTATCCCTTGGACGTGAAGGTCCCTCAATTCAATTAGGTGCAATGAGCGGAAAACTCGTCTCTAGAATATTAAAAAAAGATAGTGTGAAAGAAAAAGTATCTTATTACATGCGGAGCCAGTGCTGGCCTTTCTATTGCTTTCGGTGCTCCTCTTGCTGGAGTTCTTTTCTCAATTGAAGAGGTACATAAACAAATAACTAAAAAAATTGTTATCTGTTGTTTCAGTGCTACTGTAGTAGCAAATATTGTTGGACAATATATATTTGGTCTTACTGCCATCTTTAAGTTTCCTGATATACCTTATGTCGAGGTTAGTATTTATCCTTGGGTTGTTTTATTAGGAATTCTATTAGGAATATTTGGGACATTTTATAATGTTACTATAAAAAAATACTTTTTCAAAATTTATGAATATCTGAAACTTAATGTAGTATTCAGACCACAGGTAGCTTTTTCTTATTTCATTTATTCTATTTATTTTTTTATCCTATAGTTCTTGGTAGCGGACATAGTTTAGTAGAATTTTTTTAATTGAGAATAAATTTAGTTTTTATGTTTTTTTATTAACTCTATATTTTATAAAAAAACTTTATTCTCACTTATATCATTTACTTCTGGAGTTGCAGGTGGCATATTCTTACCTATTCTAATTCAAGGAGCAATACTCGGCACTTTATTCAGCAACTTCTTTGATCCAAAAGTACACTGCATTATTTGTAATATTATCAATGTCAGGTTACTTAACGGCAATTGTACGTAGTCCTATTACTTCAATAATTTTATTATTTGAAATGACACAAAAACTAAATTATTTCCTGCCGATCGCACTATGCTGCTTATTTGCATATATCACTGCAAATATACTTGGAACAAAAGCCGGTTTTACGAATATTTACTCGATCGTATCTTAACCAGTAATAAACTAGAAGATGATGAAAATGAAATGGAAGTAGAAATTCTAACTACAATATCAAATGATAGTTCGTTAATAGGAAAAGAAATACGTGAAATTGACTGGACAAAAGGTGCTCTTGTTTCTCATATCGAACGTTCTGGTCGAGAAATAGTACCAAAAGGAAGTACAATTCTAGAAGCAAATGATAAACTTACCGTCATTATGCCAAAAAGAATGTGTCAATCTATTTTTTTAAAAACAATTTAGTGAATAAAAAAACAGGCTCATTAAAAAGTTCCCAAAAATTCAAAAATAATTTTTATGATAATTCATAAATACAGTGGTTTATTGATATCTAATAAACTTTGTGGGAGTGACTCAACAAAATCGATTTCTCTGAAAAATTCACGATTTTTGAGTCACTCCCATTTTTATTTATAATACATTAAAAATGTTTTTAAAGCATGCGTAATTCCATCGTCATCTACACTTGTTGTAATGTAATCAGCAATTTCTTTTTACATTCTCTCCTGCATTCCCCATAGCTATACCAATCCCAGCATGTTTTAGCATATCTATATCATTTCCACCATCACCAAAAGCCATCGTTTCTTCTAATTTTATACCCAAGTGAGAAATAATTGCATCAATTCCAGTATTTTTTCCACCATCTTTTGGAATAACATCTGTAAAATGAGTAGTCCATCTTGCTGCTTTTTGAATTAGGCATATACGCTAAAAAAGTCTTCTTCTTCCTCTTCTGATACAAAAAAACATTTAGTTGATATACTTTTTTTCACTAATAGCCTTCTCATATGCTAATGGATCTTCTTTAAAACGATTCGGATCTCCTAACTCGTCTTCTAACCACTTAACTCGAGAATTTTTTTAGATTCATAAAAGCTCCATCTAACAATGCAAAAATCACAAGCTATATTATTCTCTTTAAAAATAAGGAAGAACCTTTTTATATCCTCTTTTTGATAAAAATCTTATCATTTAAAATTTCTCCAGATTCTAAATAACAATACTGTCCATTTATTGTAATATATCCATCAAACTTAAAATCTAACAAATCATTTAAAAAAATGTCGTATGAAATGGTGCTCTTCCTGTTGCTATAAAAAAATTTTTAATTCCTTTTTTTCTTTTAGCTTTCTTAAAGTATTTGCAGTGTTTTTCCGGAATAGTCTTAGTTTTTAAAACTTCTTATCGTTCCATCAATATCAAAAAAATCGCTTTTTATATTCGTCATTCTTATTCTCCATATTTATTTAAATCAACTACACTATTTCTTGTTTTTTTAAATCATAACCTATTAATAGTTTCATAGCTGTCTCTTCTTTTTTTATAACATTAAGTAACATGCCGACTGTTTGCTTCGCTGCATCTTTCAAATCAAATTTTATAGTTGTTAATGGGGATTTTTAATAAAGCAGATGAAGTATAATCTCCAAACGCAGCAACTGAATAATTTTCACCAACACTTAACCCTTCTTCTTCAAGTGCCTTTATAGCACCATAAGCTAAATTATCAGTTGCACAGATTAAGCAACTATCATCTTTTAACTTTTTGTATATTTTTCTTTTTACAATATCGTACGCTTCTTCCATAGAAAAAAATTCGTAATTAGGATATTTTTTTGGGTTTTTAAACCATATTTCTCTAAAGCCATTATGACTCCTAATTTTTCTGTAGTATCCTACCGCTATATCATCTTCACTTACTCCTAGATAAGCTATTTTTTTTATGTCCACTAGCTAGCACATAATTAGTTAAATCTCTAGCAGCATTAAAATCATTGTACTCGACACTATATGTATATTCTCCCTCTTGTCCCAACATCACAACCGGAACATCAATAGACTTTATAGTACTCTCATATGCTTTTACTCATAGTTGTTGGTAAAAAGAATAATTCCATCTACGTTCATTCTTGCTAATTTCTTAATATATTCTAATTGTTTGTTCTCATCAAAAATTAGCATTCATTATTAATGTTTCATAATTATTATCTTTTTAGCTCTTTATCAAGATATTTTTAACGTATTACCACTAACATAAGAATGTAAACAAGGAACTATAACACCGATTATTTTACTATCTGTACTTTTTTTAATGCTTTAGCAAAAAGTATTAGGCGTATAATTGTATTTATCAACTATTTCTTTAATTCTTTCATGAGTTTCTTTTTTTAAATTTCCACCATTAAAAATATCTAGAGACAGTAGTAGTACCTACTCCAGCCATTTTTTTGCTATATCTACTATTGTCAATTTCTTCATAGATTACCTCCTTAAGTCACAATCTTAATTATAAACGATTAAACAGAATAAATAAAGAATTATATAAGAACAATTTTAGAAAAATATTTTTTTACTATTTTTTTATTATTTTACTGAATAGTTCAACATAAAAAAATAGAACTCAAAAAAATACATTAATTAAATTATTCTAATACAATTTAACTAAGAGAAAAATTCTATAATCTTTATACATATTACTATGATAATGGTTATCTTTTCTATAAAAAAATATCATATTTTCCACCATTATATCTACAACGTTAAACTGTACCACTACAAAGTTAGTGGTTTTTTTGTTAACAGATTCACAAACACTATCAAACAAGCACTGAACAATACAAACATTTTTTTCAAAAAAATTAAACAAAGTCCTTGAAATCCTTTTTCTGAAAGTGGTATAGTTTACCTTGGAGGTATATTATGATAGTTCAATTAAAAAAACGTATCAAAAACAATATAAAAAAATGCTAACTTCAAACTTGAAAATATATCATTTGATATCAATAAGAAAGAAGTTATTGGAATAATCGGTAGAAATGGTACAGGAAAAAGTACTATTTTTAAAAAAATGATTAACGGTATCGTTTCATATGATAGCGGAGATATTCTTTATAAAAAACTCTTCTATTAAAAAAATATGGATGCAAGTACCCTTAGAAATACAAGAAAAAAATCTAGCCTATATATTCCAACACTCAAATCTAATCGATAACAAAACTGTATATTATCATTTTAAGTTTAGTATACAAACTAAATAAGGTTTCTGTTGATAAAAAAAGAAAAATAGATGATATTCTTGAATTCATGAATATTACAAGACTAAAAAAATAGTCTTTGTGGTAGCTTAAGTGGCGGTGAACAACAAAAAGTTGCTATCGCTATGGCACTGCTACAAGAACCAGAAGTTCTACTATGTGATGAAATTAGTTCCGCTTTAGACACTAACAGTGAAAAAGAAATTTTCGCTTTATTAAATAAATTACGAACAACAACTGACATTTCAATTGTTATGATTTCACACAGCTTATCTTTACTTAAGAACTTTTTGTGATCGAGTAGTAGTTATCGATGATTCTACAATTAAAGATATTGTCGTACCTAACAAAAATGCAAAAAGATGATTACGACAGTAATTACTATAACTACGTAAAGGAGTTTTTTTATTAAATGATTGATTTATTTAAAGCAAATTACGATGGTATTATGAAAGCATTTTGGGAAACAAACTATATGATGATTTACTCAATGTTAACAGTATTTTTTTCATTTCCCTACCACTAGGAATCATGCTTTTTGCTTTCAGTCGTGATTATTTATTAAAAAAATAGAGCAGTTTATGAAGGACTTAGCATTTCTCTTAATGCCCCTACGTAGTGTGCCGTTTCTAATTTTTTTGTATTCATATTAATCCCTGTAAATAGATTTCTATTTAAAAACATCCTTTGGGAATATTGCAGCAATTCTGCCTCTTACACTAGTTGGGGTAAGTATCTATGCTCGTTTCGTTGAACAAGCATTAATTAATGTTCCTAAAAAAATTGTAGATAGAGCTATAAGCATGGGAAATATTACAAAAGTTCAAATTATCAGGTATTTCTTATTACCAGCAACAATGGATAACTTAATCTTATCATTCACCTATACTACTATTAGTTTATTAGCTTATACTACTGTAATGGGTGTAATTGGTGCTGGTGGTCTTGGAGAATTTGCCTTTAGATATGGATACCAAGAATACAACTATGACTTAATGTATTTAATAGTAATAATATTTATTATTTATGTATTTATTATACAATCAATAGGTTATGGATTAGCTAAACGTTTTACAAACAAAAAGGAGAAATAATCTAATGAAGAAAGTATTATCTATTATTGCTAGCCTACTAGCTCTTGTGCTTGTTTTAACAGCATGTTCTAGTAAAACTAGCGATAAAAAAGAAGATAAAAAAGAAAACAAAACAATTAAAGTTGCTGCACATGTCCCTCCTATGACTGATATGTTAGAATTAATTAAAGAAGATTTACAAAAAGAAGGGTATACTCTTGAAATTGTAAAAGTATCTGATAATGTTCAAGCTAACGTTGCTTTAGCTAACAAAGAAATCGATGCTAACTTCTTCCAACATGAACCATTCATGAAACAGTACAACGAAAAAAATAAAACTAACTTAGTAGCTGTACAAAAAGTTTATAATTCTATTCCAGCATTCTACTCAAAGGACATCAAAAACATTAAAGATCTTAAAGATGGTGCTGATGTAGCTATCCCATCGGATGCATCTAATATGGCGCGTGCATTAAGATTATTAGCACACGGTGGATTAATCACATTAAACGATCCTAACAGTTATAACGTTACTGTAAAAGATATTAAAGATAACCCTAAACATCTTAAATTCACAGAAGTCGGTCTTTTTAAACTTAAGCGATGCATATGCAGAGAAAGATTTAATCTTTAACTACCCATCATATATCGCTAAATTAAACCTAACACCTATGAAAGATGGTCTTTTTATTAGAAGATAAAGGTGATTTCACATATGCAGGTGTTCTTGTTGCTCGTGAAGATAACAAAAAATGATGCTAAAAGTTCAAGCAGTTAAAAAAAGCTTTTAACTAGTGAAAAAAATTAAAAAAACTTCCTAGAAAAAGATTACAACGGAAAAAGCCATCGTAGCTTTCTAATTATAAATTTTTAACTAATCCAAAAATCTATATATAATATCAACAACCTTACCTCTAAATAAATAATATAAAAACAGGAGACATATAGTAATGAAAAAAATAATTTCATTTATCGCTAGTTTAACAGCATTATTATTAGTTTTTAACAGCTTGTTCAAGCAAAACTGAAACTAAAAAAAGAAGAGAAGAAAGAACCAGTTACTGTAAAAGTAGCTTCTCATACTTCTCCAATGACAGACATGTTAGAAATGATCAAAGAAGATCTTAAAAAAAGAAGGTTACAACTTAGAAATCGTTAAAGTTTCTGATAACGTTCAAGCTAACGTTGCATTAAACAATAAAGAAGTTGATGCTAACTTCTTCCAACACAGACCATTCATGGAACAATTTAACCAAAAAAATAATGCTCACCTTGTAGCTATTCAACCAATTTACAACGCTACTGTAGCATTCTACTCAAAAAAACTCTTAAAGATATCAAAGATCTTAAAGATGGTGCTGATGTAGCTATCCCTTCAGATCCAACAAACTTAGCTCGTGCTTTACGTTTATTAGATCACGCTAAAGTTATTACTCTTAAAAGATCCAAATAGCTTTACAGTAACAGAAGCTGATATCAAAGAAAAATCCAAAAAAATCTTAAATTCACTAAAGTAAGTTTACTTAACCTAAACGAAGCATACAATGAAAAAAAGATTTAGTGTTCAACTATCCAACTTACATCTCTAAATTAGGATTAACTCCAGATAAAAAAACGGTCTAGCTCTTGAAAAAGAAGGAGACTTAACATTTGCAATCTCACTCGTAGCTCGTGAAGATAACAAAGATGATGCTAAAGTACAAGCAGTTAAAAAAAGCATTAGCAAGTGAAAAAAAGTTAAAGATTACATCAACAAAGAACTTAAACCAAAAGGACACGCTACTCCAGCGTTCTAATATATAATAAAAAAATATTTGGTAGACAATGTTTACCAAGTATTTTTTTATCTCAATTATTATTACTAGCTTCTCTTAAATCATATAACTATTAATATTACAACACATACACCATTTTTTTAAACTAGTAACTACTTATACTAAATTATAAAAAAATCAAAAAGTGCTTAACTAATTTAGATTTTAAAATTATTGGAAGTGACTCAAAAAAATCATGATTTCGTAGAAATCAATTTTGTCGAGTCATTCCCGCAAAGTTTATTAGATATCTAAAAGATTTTTATAAAAGCGAATTTAGATATCAATAAACTGCTGCGTCTATGAGTTCTCATATACACTTCGTTAAAATTTAGGACTTTTTAGTCGCCCCCTCTAAAAATCTAAATACTAATATACAAAAAAAGAAACTGACTTTTACGTCAATTTCTTTTTTTCTGTCATAATAGGCTTATTTGTGTAATTCTTTTTCGAAAGCTTCTCTAACTTGCTCTACTGAGAATCCGATGATTACTTGAATAGCTTTTACCATTACGAGCAACTCCAAGAGCTCCAGAACGTTTTAAGAATTCATCATCTTTAACTAAGCTTTCATCTTTAACATTAACACGTAGTCTTGTTACACAGTTAGTAACGTCTACGATATTGTCTTTACCACCTAAACCTTCAAGAATGATAAGAGCTTGATCATCGTGAGTAGCTGCATCATCTTTAACTTCTGGTTTAGCTGCTTCTTTACCTTTTTCACGGTACTCTTGTTTAGAATAAAGTTTTGTTTCAGCATCGTCATCCTCACGACCTGGTGTATTTAAATTAAATTTCAGAATCATGAATCTAAATACGAAGAAGTAGATTACTGAGAATACTAATCCAATTGCGATTTGAACGAATACAGTAGATGAGTGGTTTTTGAACATTGGTAACCAGTTAAGAGCTAAGAAGTCGATTAATCCACTTCCGAAGTTACCTACAACTCCAAATTGGTACATAGTTGCTGACATTAATGCACCTAATACTGCGTGAGTAGCGAATAACATTGGTGCTGCGAATAAGAATGTGAACTCGATTGGTTCAGTGATTCCTGTTAAGAAACCAGTAAGTGCTGCTGGGATTAATAACCCTGCTACAACTTTTTTCTTGCTGTCTCTAGCTGTTACATACATTGCTAAAGCTGCTGCTGGTAAACCAAATACTTTTGAGTTACCGTGTAATGAGAATCCACCTTGTGGGAATAACTCTTTTAATGGAGTTGAGCTTTGAGAGAACTCTTGAATGTGTTGTACCCAGTAAGCTGTGATTCCATTTTTCTACTACTGCTGGTCCAAACATGAATGGACCATAGATGAAGTGGTGTAATCCTGTTGGGATTAAAAATTCTTTCTAGGAATGTGTAAGTGAATACTCCTACAACTCCAGATACTTTTTAAGAATCCTTGTAAAGCTGCAATACCTAATTGAACTTTAGGCCATACTAGAGCTGTTAAATATGCTGTTGGAATCATTAATAAGAAACCAATAATAATAACGAATGTTGTACCTTGGAAAATTCCTAATAAGTCAGGAAGTTTTTTATCAAAGTATTTATTATGAATCCATACTGCAATTGATGCAATAAAAAAATAGAACCGATAATTGAAGTATCTAATGTAATTACTCCTGCAATTCTAGTTAAACCTGTTGGTAATTTTTAAAGCTGGTGTTACGTCTACTCCGAAAGATGGGAATACTGTTAAGAATCCATTGATGAAGTAGTTAAACGCCATGTAAATTAAGAATGCTTCAAGTGCTGCACGACCATTTGCTTTTTTAGCAAGACCGATTGGAATACCAAGTGCGAATACTACTGGCATTTGGTTAAAGATAGTCCATCCTCCTTGCTCTACTACGAACCAGAAGTTGTACCAAAGAGTACCTTCTGTCGCGATGCTCCCTACTAAGTTAGGGTTTTTTTAAAGATTGAAGTTAATCCAACTACTAATCCGAAGAATGCGAATATAATAGATGGCATTAACATAGCGCCTCCAAAGCGCTGTATTTTTGTAACATAACATTTTTCCTCCTTTTTTTATTTTTTTCTGCTAATGTTACTTCTAAGCCATTATGATCAGAAATAATTGGATAATTTTTCATCATTAAATATAACAAAACTTTCTTTTTACGTCTAATTTTTTTATTAATAAATACATAATCCAATTTCTTCTGACACATAGAATCTTCCCAACCACTTATATTTTTTTATAAACAGTAACTCCACTATCTTTTTTTCTCGGCTAGTTCATACGTATCAAATAATCCTTTATCAAGTATATTCTTATAATCATCTACTTGATGGAAATAATCTGTATTAAAAATCTCCCATGAAAACTTTTTAGATTCTTGTTATCTGTATAATTAATTAGGTTGCTAAGATTTTTGATCCATGTCTTCCCCTTTACAAGTTGGCAAATTCATATGACAACTGTAAAATTCTATGATCTCATCGTTTACTTTAAGATCAACTTTTTAAAAATTTTTTTCTCGATTCGATAGAAGTTACGGTTTGTTGTGCCGTACAGTAAAAAAATCCTCTACGGCAACAACTTCACCTTTAGCTAATATTGCTAATCCTTCTTCGAATTTATCAAATCCTATGTGAGAATAAGTCCAATAATAACTGTATCCTTCTTCTCCATATTCTCTAACTTTATCTAGTAATAATTTTCCGAAGTTATCTTCTTTTTATTCCTTGGCAAACATCTGCACTATTAATCAATTGATTTACTTCTTGCATAGCAACAACATCGTATTTTTTTCTCCACAATAGTTTTTTTGCCAAGATATTCAATTTTTTTCAAGTTGATTTTTCTTCTAACCAACTGTGAACATTAATTGTTAATAGTTTCATGCTATGTTCTCCACTTCTTATTTATTATTTTTTTGTTCCAAATATCTTCATTATATTGAGCAATTGTACGGTCTGATGAGAAGAATCCTGCTTTTTGCAATGTTCGCAATAACTTTCTTCATCCATAATTCGCGGTTTTTCGTAGTCTGCTAACATTTCTTCTTTCTTAGCGTAATATTCCTCAAAATCAATAAGTGTCATGAACCAGTCTTTGTTAAGTAGTTCGTTGTACAATCTTTCTAATCTTTCTTTGTTTCCCTAGTTTAACTAGATCTTCAGAAACGATGAAGTCTACAACTTCTTTAACACCGTCTTTTTTTCATAGTATTCTTTAGAAACATATCCAGCAGTTTCATAAAGTTTGATGATTTCATCACTTTCTTTACCGAAGATGTAGATATTTTCACGTCCAACTAGTTCATCAATTTCCACGTTAGCTCCATCTAGAGTTCCTAAAGTTAAAAGCTCCGTTTAACATGAATTTCATGTTACCAGTTCCACTTGCTTCTTTAGAAGCTAATGAAATTTGTTCAGAAATATCAGTTGCTGGAATTAGTTTTTTTCTGCAACACTTACGTTATAGTTTTCAACTAGGGAATACATTTAAGTATTTGTTTACTTCTGGATCGTTATTAATTAATTCTGATAGACATAGAATTAAGTGAATAATATCTTGAGCTATAATATAAGCTGGTGCTGCTTTTACCACCGAAGAATACTGTAATTTTTTTCTTTCAGGTAATTTACCATTTTTTTGATATCTAAGTATTTTTTTAATTACATATAAAGCGTTCATTTGTTGACGTTTATATTCGTGGAATCTCTTGATTTGAGTATCGATAATACTGTTTTCATCTAATTCGATACCTTGAGTTTCTTTTTAGGTATTCTTTAAGAACAAGTTTGTTCTCATGTTTGATTTCTTCTAATTTAGCTGCTATCTTTACTATCAACAAATGCTAGTAATTTTTCTAATTTAGTTGCATCAGTTAAGTACTCATCACCAATTAGCTCTTTTAAGTAAGCTGCTAATGGTCTGTTAGAAAATTCTAACCAACGTCTGAATGTAATACCATTAGTTTTGTTATTAAATTTCTCTGGGTATAATTCATAGAAGTGTTTTAACTCAGAGTTTTTAAGAATTTCAGTGTGTAGGTATGCAACCCCGTTTACACTGTTAGAGAAGTGAATATCCATGTTTGCCATGTGCACTCTATCGTCTTTATCGATGATTTGAATATCTTCACCTTCATATTTTTCTCTAATAACAGCATCTAATTGTTTGATGATTGTTACTAAGTGTGGTACTACTTCTTCTAAGTATGCTAATGGCCATTTTTCTAATGCCTCAGCTAAGATAGTGTGGTTAGTGTAACCAGTCATTTTTTTGAACAATTGTATATGCTTCTTCAAATTCAATTCCATGTTTTTTTCAGTTAGTAAACGAATTAATTCAGGAATTACCATACTTGGGTGAGTATCGTTAATTTGAACATATGCATATTCATATAAATCATGTACGTTACTTCCTTTAGCAATTGCTTCATCTAAAATCAGTTGAGCAGCATTTGATACCATGAAGTATTGTTGGTAAATACGTAGTAATTCACCATTTTTATCACTATCATCTGGATATAAGAATAATGTTAAGTTTTTTTCTCGATTTCAGTTTTATCAAAACTAATTCCGTTTTCAATAATGCTGCTGTCGATTGAATCAATATCAAATAGGTTCAGATAGTTTTTAGTATCTTTTTTTATATCCTAATACATCAATTCTTTTTAGTGTTGATGTTAAGTTGAAGTTTTTTTGAAAGGTACTGTATATTTAACATCAGTATCTCTTAACCATGAAGAATCTTCAATCCAGAAGTTTGGTTCTGCATGTTGTTCATTTTTAACAAATACTTGTCTGAATAATCCACAGTGGTAGTTTAATCCAACTCCATCACCATTAATTCCTAATGAAGAAATTGAATCGATGAAACAAGATGCTAAACGACCAAGACCACCATTTCCTAATGAAGGTTCTAATTCAGCTTCTTCTACATCACTAAGACGTTTGTTAGCAGCTTTTTAATTCTTTTTCGATTTCTTCATAGATTCCTAAATTAATTAGGTTATTTGATAATAGTTTACCGATTAAAAAAATTCTGCTGAAATGTAGTAAACTTTTTTTCTTATCATTGTTATGAGCTTTTTTTATCCGCTTTTTTTCTTTTTACATAATTTAATAATTGTTTATAAATTTCTTTTGTTATCTAAAAGTACTTAGTTCTTTATTTGTATTATCTAATACATATTTACTAAATGACATTTTATACCCTCTCTCTTGAATATCTTACTGTAATTTTTTTCTAAAAAAATTCTTTTTCTTTCGTCTGTTGAGATCTTCTGCAAAGCATTCTCCATTCCCAGTTTCCTCCAACTGTTGATGGAACATTCATTCTGCTTGTTGCATCTTTATCTAATAAGTCTTGCATTGTTACGATTGCGTAATCACTTACTGAAGAGTAAATTCCTCTAATCATTGCTTCTGTAATTTTTTTTCTTCATTACGGCGATTTAAGTATTCTGAAACTAGTTCTTTTTCTGATTCACTTAGTTTTTTTCATACCATCCATTAACTACATCATTGTCATGTGTACCAGTGTACGCTACACTATTTTGTGTATAATGGTGTGGACGGTCTAAATTATCTTCTCCTGGGAAAGCAAATTGAAGAATCTTCATACCTGGATATCCAGAATCATCTAATAATTTTTCTGCTTTTTCATCAATAAATCCAAGATTTTCTGCGATAATTGGTAAATCACCTAATTGTTCTTTAATTTTTTTGGAATAATTCAATTCCTGGACCAGCTTCCCAATTACCATTTACTGCATTTTCAGCATCTCTATCGATTTGCCAGAAATCAGAGAAACCTTTGAAGCTGATCTATACGTAGTACATCATAGATTTTGAAGCTTTCTTGTACTCTATAAATCCACCATGAGAATCCTTGTTCTTTATGTTTTGCCCAATCGTAGATTGGGTTACCCCAAAGTTGTCCAGTAGGACTGAAGTCGTCTGCAGGACATCCAGCTACATAAAGTGGTTCATTATTTTCATCAACTTTAAATAACTCTGGCATTGTCCACATTTCAACACTATCAGCACTTACATAGATTGGCATATCTCCAACGATCTTAATTCCTTTTTTTATTAGCATATTCTTTTTAATGCTAACCATTGTTTAAAGAAGAAATACTGTGTTACTGTATAGTATCTAATGCTATCTTGAAGTTCTGTACGATATTTTTTTCACGTGCAGCTTCTTCACCATTCTTAATATCCTCATCCCAATGAATGAAACTTTGATATCCAAAGCTTTCTTTTTATAGCCATATATTCAGCATAATCAGCTAACCAGCTAGAGTTCTCAGCTTCAAATTTTTTTCGATTTCTGCTAATACTTCGCTATTTTTTTGTAGTGTTAGCAACAGCCTTCTCTAAAATTGGTCTTCTTGCATCAAATAATAATGCATAATCAACTTTTTTTCAGGATTATCTCCAAAGTTAACATTTGAATAATCACTTTCTTCAAGTAATCCATCTTCTTTTAATAAAGAAAAAAATCGATTAGGTTTAAATTCCTGCTACAGCTGAGAAACTTTGATAAGGTGAATCTCCATAACTTGTAGTTGTTAATGGTAAAATTTGCCAATATGTTTGCTTTGTTTCTTCTAAGAAATCAACGAAATCATATGCACTTTTTCCAAAAAGTTCCTATACCAAATTCTCCTGGTAATGATGTAATATGCATCAAAACACCACTTGAACGTTTTTGTCATTCTTTTTTTCCTCCGTTATATTTATAACTTGTATTTACAAAATAAGTTTTATAACTTAACAATTATTATTATAATAAAACACTTTCATTTTTGTCAATAACATTTATGTAATTCTTTTATTTTTCTTTCGTCAATATATACGTAAATGTTACAATATGTATGTAAGATGTACGTTAAAGTCAAATTATTACGGAAAATAAATTCCAAAAAAATTAAATTACGATGAAAAAAATTAAAAAAAGTTTTTTTTCGTCGGCAAGAATTAAGTAACAAATTTTTAAGGATATGTCAAGAGAAGAAGTGGAACGACTCTTGACATATTCTTTTAATTTGTTAAAAACACAAAAAGCCGACGAAAATGGTTTTTCAGAGGCTCCATGAAGCGACTAAACTGCGAAATTTGTGTTAAGATTCACTTTATAAGTATCGCCTTTATACCTATCATCTAAGATAGAGAAATCTAGATTTGTAAAATTATTGATAGTTTGGTTACTGTCCATAAGTTTTATAAATATTTGTTTATCATCAAAACTATTCAAATATAACGCACGTAAGGATAGTCTTTTTCGCCAATATAGGCTTACTAAATCCTTTAGGTCGAGATGTGAATATATTAGCTAATGAATGGGAGATACAGCCTTCCATAGAACAACTAGCGTTAGCCTTTAATAATCGTTGTAAAGCCGCCCAATTATTTAAAAATATATTTACTTTTTTTCCTCAATGATTTCTTCTCTATCTGGGAATTTTTTTAGAAAAAAATCCTTAATCCATTGTTTAAATGCTGAACGATTATCGGCTTCAATAAACTCTTTAGCTTTTTTTCATATTCATCCATATTAGAGTATGTAGTAATACGCTGTAGAGCTTGCATAGCATGGAATTTATCAAGTGCATAATGAGTTTTAGTAGTATCGAATATATCACGAGTAGCCTTAATCCAATTAGCCCCATCGCCAAGAATATAGATATTTTCAACATAATCAAGATCATATGTACGATATACATACTCATATATCCTATCTCTAAATTTAGAAACACTCTCCAACTCATCAAGAATGATAAATCTATCTGTATATCCATTTTTTATACGATAAGAGTAGATTTTAGCAGCTTTAACCATTTGTTTTTTTAACAGGATAAGGAGACTTCTTAGGCTTTTTGAATAGACACATAATGTTCATCAAGTTCGATAAAAAAATGTCTTTAACCTTATTTTTGTTTGAGAGGGAAGAAGGCATTGATATCAGAACGTTTAATATAATTAGCGATAGTAGCACGAGAAATATATTTACTTTTATCTGTAGAAAAAAATCATTCTTAAAAAAATATTGTCCAAGTATTTGACCTATAGTGGAATAAGAAGTATGTTTTCCGGCAAGGAATAGGAGTTCATTAATAACATCATTATCGAAAACAACACGAGGTGAAATATTAAGAAGAGAATCTAAGTAGTAAAAATGATTTTCACCGTTTTTATCAACATAAGCACGTCTTTTAAAAGTAATCTCTCCAAATAAAGTGACGATAGTTCGATAATAAGTACCTTTAGGGTAGTATAGTGCCTTTCGCTGAGACGAGTTGAAGTAATCCTCATCTAATTTTTCAAGAGTAAGGATGACGTTTTTTATGATAGAATCCATAACAACTTTATTAGGAATTGATAGTAAATCAGATAAAGATATTTTAGAATTTGTATATCTTAGACTTCTATTTACATATGTGTTGATGGAAGATAAGATATCCTCTGAAAAAATTTTTAAAGTATTTTCTATGTTTTTGATAAAGATTTGTGTTATAATATTCATATGAATAAATTCCTTTCTGTAGTTTCGCAATTTATAGTTTAAAGGAATTTATTCTTTTTTCTACCCTTTCCGTAATAATTTTACTATATCAAGATGTACTTAACCCTTGCAATTCTTATCAACTACATTTATAATTAAATAGGTAATTTTTTTAAAAAGGAGAATAGTAAAGGTAAATCATATATGAGTAAATACAAACAGGTCTATAATGATCTCAAGGAAAAAAATAGATACTCGTTTTTTTATAAGCGTAATACAGAACTACCAAGTGAAAATGAGTTAGTAAAAGAATACGGTTATTCAAAAGATACTATTAGAAAAAGCTTTGTCTTTATTAGAAATTAATGGTTATATCCAAAAGATTAAAGGTAAAAAAACTCTTTAATTCTTGGACACGGAAGAATAAAAAAATAATTATTTAGGAAATATTAAAAACTTCTTCTGAATTAAATATCGATGGAAAAATATGAAATTAAAACTACACTTGAATCTTTATATATTATTCAAGGAGATAAGAAAAATAATGGATATTTTTAGTGCTGATGGAAATAACGACTTTTTATAGAGTTAGCCGTAGTAGAATGATAAACGGTGAACGACTGGAATATGAAGTATCATATTTTGATCGAAAACTTGTTCCATTCATCAGCAAGGAAATAGCCGAATCTTCAATTTATAAATACTTAGAAAAAGAATTAGGATTAAATATTACACACTCACGACGCCAAATATCATTTAGATATGCTACAGATGAAGAAAAAAACAACATATGGACCTTGATGAATACAATATGGTAGCTGTTGTTGAAAGTATCACTTATTTATCCAATGGAAACATACTACAATATGGAATACTTTCATATAGACCAGATAAATTCACATTTGTAACAATGGCCAAAAGATAAAGACGACTCATAAATTACGATTTTATTAGAATCTAATTTATAGAGTCGTTCTTTTTAAAAAAATTTTTACTATTCAAATATTTTTAAGTATGGTGACGGACTGGTTCCATCTAACTTTAATTGTCATTTAGACAATCAAAGTGGATATTCCACCTTGAAATTAAGCTTAAAAATCTTAATTTCACCGATGGAACTTTTTCAAGTTCCATTTTCACCATTACAAAAATATTTGAGTAAAAATTAATAATACTAGTGAAAAAAATTAGTCAATTCATTTATTAATCAAGTTTATATTTTCTTACTGTTTTGTAGTAGCTGGAGTGAAACACTTTTGTAGTTTCACTGCGAGAAAAATGAGACTACAGGCTCATTTTTCTAACCGGAATATCCTTTTGAGATAACAAAAGATATGGAGGTGTCGCAAGCTACACTTAAAAACAGGAAAAAGAAAAAAATATAAATTTTATGAGATATAGTATCCAATCATATATTCAAAAAAACTGATAAAGGAAAATTATTCCTCTATCAGTTTTTTTAATTTATTCAAGATTATTTTAATCTTTCTTCTAATTCTGCTTTTTAAGTCTTCGAATCCAGGTTTCCCAAGAAGTGCGAACATATTTTTTTCTTATACGCTTCTACTCCTGGTTGGTCAAATGGATTTAATCCTTGCATATATCCAGAAATACCTACAGCTTTTTTTCGAAGAAGTATACTAAGTATCCGAATGTAAACTCACTCATATCTGGAAGTTCTACTACAAAGTTAGGTACTCCTCCGTCTGTGTGAGCAAGAAGTGTTCCTTCAAATGCTTTAGTGTTTACGAAATCCATAGTTTTTTTCCTGCTAGATAGTTTAATCCATCAAGATTATTGTCAGCTTCCTTAAGCTCGATATCTTTGTTTGGAGATTTAACTTTTTAAGATAGTTTCTAATAGAACTCGACGTCCTTCTTGAACATATTGTCCCATAGAGTGTAAGTCAGTTGAGAAGCAAACACTTGATGGGTATAATGCTTTTTCCATCTTTCCCTTCAGACTCACCATAAAGTTGTTTCCACCACTCGTTGAAGTAAACCATTGATGGTTCATAAGATACAAGAATCTCAATTAATTTACCTTTTTGTTGTAAAAATATTACGCATTACAGCATATTGATAAGCAATATTTTTTTACTTAAATCTGGTGTTGAAAGCTCATCTTGAGCTAATTTAGCACCAGCCATCATTTTATCAATATCAACTCCACTTACAGCAATTGGCAGTAATCCTACTGCAGTTAGAACTGTAAAACGTCCACCTACATCATCAGGTACTACAAATGTTTCGTATCCTTCATCATCAGCTAATGATTTTAACGCTCCACGAGCTTTTATCAGTTGTAGCAAAGATTCTTTCTTTCGCCCCTTCTTTACCATATTTTTTTCTTCAAGTAATTCTTTTAAAAAAATACGGAATGCAATAGCAGGCTCAGTAGTTGTTCCAGATTTAGAAATTACATTTACAGAGAAATCTTTACCTGTAGTTTTTAAGTAATTAACTAATTCTTGAGTATAAGTTGATGAAATAGTGTGACCAACGAAGAAAAATTTTCGGAGTTTTTTTCTTCCTTCTTCATAGAAGTTATAGAAGCTGTCATTTAGCATTTCTATTGCAGCACGAGCACCAAGGTAAAGATCCCCAATACCGATAACTACTAGTACATCAGAATTGCTTTGGATTTTTTTACTAGCTTCTTTAATTCTAGCAAATTCTTCTTTGTTATAATTAGTTGGTAAGTCTAACCATCCTAGGAAGTCATTTCCTATTCCAGTTTTATTGTGTAATCGATCATGTGCAACTTTCACATAACCTTCCATATTTTTTTCACTTCTTGTTCGTTAAAGAAGTTTAGCGCTTTCGAATAATCAAAAATTTAAGTGCATTTTTGTTCTCCTTTTTTTATTTTCATCTTTTTATTATAAATCATTGTTGGCTTGTCGTCTATAATATAATCGTAAATTAATTCAGAAACTTTTTTTCTGCATTGTGCCTAATCGTATTATTATCAATGATTCCTACATCATTATTTTTTTATCAATTTTATTCCAAGTTTTTTTCTATTTTATCTCGATCGATTTTTGACCGGTTCTTGTTTTTTTCTTTGTGATATTTCGATAAAATACTATCATCGAATTCACGAGAATTTGCAATTACTAAATCAAAAAAATGTTTTCTTCCACATGTTTATTTATTGCAATAATACGATCAGAGACAGTATAATTATCAGTTTCACCATGTTGAGTCATAACATTACATACATATATTTTTTTAGCTTTACTTTCTCTAATTTTCTCCGAAACTTGAGAAATCACTAAATTTGGAATAATTGAAGTATATAAACTACCTGGTCCCATTATTATATAATCTGCCTGTTCGATAGCTCTTAACACATCTTCATTAGGTTTTACCCTAGAAGGTGTAATATAAACATGATCTATCTCTCCACCAGCTTCAGTAATTGAAGATTCTCCTCTTATTATTTCTCCTGTAGAAAGAACAGCATTTAACGTTGCTATATCATTAGTTGTTGGTAATACTGTTCCACGTACATTTAAGATTCTACTCATAACCTTAACCGCAGTAGAAAAATCACCATGAATATCTGTCATAGCAGCAATCATTAGATTACCTACTGGGTGACCTTTGATTTCTCCACTATCGAAACGATACTGAAACATCTTTTCTAAGTATGGTTCTGCATCTGACAAAGCTGCAATAACATTTCTAATATCCCCTGGTGAAGGAATATTCATATCACTACGTATTTTCCCAGAACTTCCACCATCATCTGCTACTGTTACTACTGCCGTTATGTCAAGTGGATATTTTTTCAAACCTCTTAAAAGAACTGATAAACCTGTTCCTCCACCAATAGTAACTACTTTTACTTTAGCTCTCATTTTACTACCTACCCTTATTAATATCGCGATGTTCTAGATGTACTCTATAACCTAACTTTGATATATCCTCATGTAACCTTCTTGCTACACTAACCGATCTATGTTTCCCTCCGGTACATCCTACAGCTATTGCGACTTTATCTCTTCCTTCATATTGGTACTTATCAATCATATAAGTCATTAATTCTAGATATCTATCATAAAAATTCTTTAGTTACTTCATCTTCAAAAAAACATAATCATAAACTTCTTTATCTTGACCTGTTTTTTCTCGTAGTTCATTTATGTAAAATGGATTTCGTAAAAAACGAACATCTATTATGTTATCTGCATCGATTGGCACACCATATTTATATCCGAAACTAGAGATAGTAATATGATAACTATCTTTTTTTCAATTCCAAAAATCCTCTAATATTTTTTTCTTAAGATCTTTAATTGTTGTATTTGTAGTATCATAAATATAATTCGCTATACCTTTAATAGTATCCATATCTTTTTCTTTCTTGAGCAATTCCCTCAAGTAAACTGAACTCGCTAGATAATGGATGATTTTTTTCTAGTCTCTTTATATCTATTTACCAATACTTGATCTTCACTATCTAAAAAAATATTATACGAACATCAAAATATTCATTTTGTTGTATTTTTTAATACCTCTTTTAAATCAACAAATAAGACTTTACTTCTTATATCAATACTTATAGCTGTCTTATCAATATCTTTTTCTTCAATTATTCTTAAAAAATCCTCTACAACCAATCCAGGCAAATTATCTGTACAAAAAAATACCCCTGATTTTTCAAAAAAACTTCTAATGCTGTATTTTTTTCCCTGCTCCACTTATTCCTGTTATAATAACTAATTTTTTTCTTCATAGCTTCACATCCATCTTTATAATATTATGTAAGTTTTTATGGAATGATAAATTCAGTTTAACAAAGAAATAAACTGCTCCATTCCTATATTGTACACCATTTCTATTTATTTGTGTAGTATTTTAAGATTATTAAAAAATAAACCTACTGTTTAGATTTCTCTTACAGTAGGTTTATCACTAATTACCCATTACCTCTAGTAGTATTATTATTTCCAGTATTTCTTCCACTAGGTTGAACTACATTAGAATTCCTCCTCGTGATTGGGAACTATTATTATTTCCGTTCTGTTGGCCGTTTTGATTTGATGTATTACTATTATTATCTTCAGAATTATTTCCGTTACGATTATTATTTTTCATTGCTGTTATTATTGTTATTTCTATCTTTCTCTTTTTCTTCTTGATTACGTCTATTTTGCTCTTCAATTTCTCGACGCTCACTATCAGAAATAACCTTAACTCCTCCGTTAATAGAACCTACATTCTCTGGAACTTTAAATCCTTTAGGTGGGTGAATACGCACTATATTCTGCATATTTATTCGATACAATGCCTGAGTTTTCTGCGTGTCATCTTGAGTCATATACTTCGTCGGCCCATCAATTGCATCAAATCCTTGCCATACAGCCATCGTGTAATTACTAGTATATCCAATTGTCCAAGAATCTTTAGAATAATTATCTATATCAAAATTATACTTTTGAGCTTCTCCTTCACCGAATGTAGTTGTACCTGTCTTAACAGCCATATCAGCTCCACTAATACGAGCAAACGAGGCCGTACCATTTACTACATTTCTTAACATTGAAGTCATAATGTATGCAGTTGATTCTTTAATAACACGTTTTCTGTCATCTTTACTGAAGCTCTTCACTTCAGAACCTTCACTATCATAAACCTTCTTAATAGCTTTTTGGTGTTGCATAATATCCACCGTTACTAAATGGAACATATGCTCCTGCCATTTGTAATGGTGAGAATCCATCTCCACTACCTCCAATTGGAGTAGTAATAGAATCATCTGTAATTTCCATACCAACATTAGCTGCATATTGTTTTACTCTATTGAATCCAACTTCTTGGTATGTTTTAATGGCTGGAATATTATATGACCAAACTAAGGCATTATTTATAGTAATATTACCGTGGAATTGTCTATCCCAGTTTTGAATTTGTGAACCTTGAAGTTTAGAGTCATTAACCGTATGATCAGATCCCCAATTTAGATACTCTACAGCAGGTCCATAAGCAAGTATTGGTTTAATTGATGACCCAGGTTGTAACTTAGCTTGCGTTGCAATATTAAATCCATGGAACGTTTGTTTTTTACCTCCATAAAGAGCGGCTATCCCACTATTTTCGTTATTCAGTACAACCATAGCTACATTACTAGCTTGTTTTATTCCAGCATAGTTTGCATTTACACTCTCTGTTAAAGTATCTTGAATTTTAGAATCGAAGTTAGTATAGATTTTAAGACCTAAGTTTAATACATCACCTTCATAATCCTTATATTCTTTACTGTTTTTTTAATTCATTTACAATTTGATTCATATATGAAGTATATTTCGAATCAAATTCACTAGATAATAGCACACGTTCACTTTCATCACGCTCTATTAGTCCGTCTAACACATTAGTTTTTTTGAGCTGCAGTTGATTCTGCTTCTGAGATTTTTTTCCATGATATTGCATTAAATATAATACCGTATCACGACGAGCTTTAGCTGCTTCAGGATTATCATAAGGATTATATGTATTAGGGTGTTGAGGTAGTCCTGCTAAAAGCGCCATCTGCGGAAGTGTTAATTGATTTAATTCTTTTTCCATAGTAGTACTTAGCTGCAGTTTTTAATCCATACACTCCATCTGAATAATAAATTCTATTCACATACATTGTGAAAAATAGATTCTTTATCGTAATTTTTGTTCAAGTTTATAAGCTAGATATGCTTCCTGAACTTTACGTTTCATGCTCTTATTATCATCTAAAAATGTTCTCTTGATTAATTGTTGAGAAATTGTAGATGCACCTTGTGATCCAAAACCACTTGTAAGGTTTGAAAATACCGCTCCTACTAAACGTCTGAAGTCAACGGCTCCATGTTCAAAGAATCGATTATCCTCTGTTGCTAAAATTGCATCTTGCATTTTCGTTGGAATATCTGATGTATTTAAGTTTTCACCAATCTGATTCCCTAATTTTGCTACTTCATTATTATTAACATCATAAACAATTGTTCTTGAGTTATTGTCTAGTATCTTAGAGTCAAATGCAGGTGCTTGATAAATCCAAAACACACATAGTAAGAATAAAGATATAATAGCAACACTTGCTGCATACAATCCATATCTTAAAATTTTTCATCCATAACGTCTTATTATTTTTCTTAGAATTAGGATTACTAATTCTATTTGGGCCTAATGGACGTCTTGGTCCCCTGTAGCTACCAGTTCTTGCTGATTGTTGACTATTTCTCGGTCTCACAGGATGTACTCCTTGTCTTTGATTTGGATTTTGAGGGCCTTTGTTGTTGATTAGAAGAATCTGTATTTTGTGCATTGCTTCTCATTATTTCTTCATTTGTTAATGGTCTTCTTTGTTGTCCATTATTCGTTGGATTATTATTTCTTCTAGATATATATCCACCTGGCATAACACTCTTTCTTTCTTGAGAGTGTCTGTCTCTTCTCGATAGCCGACTATTATTATTCTCTGCCATTGTATATCCTCTTTTTTTCGATATTTAAACTTTCATTTTAACTTTCATTTTTGATTTGAACCCTTTTTTTCGATATGAAATGGTACAATATACTACATTAATTTTAATGTATAATGAAAAAATCAATTTACTTTGTATAATATTAACTATTATTTAATAATTTTGTAATATTTACAAAGATTTTATAATTATAGTTTAGTTAATTAAGACATAATTTAAATCTTTAACCCATATAGTTTCTTATACTAAAAAAATAAAGGGTAATTCATTGAGAATCACCCTTTTTTTATATCAATTTTATTATTATCAATATCTTATTAATTAAATTACTTGATAACTTTATTTCTTTTATAATGTTTTTTTACTTAGTTAACGCTACTTCTATATCGCTAATAGCTGCTTTAGCTGCTGCAATTCTCGCAATAATAACTCGGTATGGTGAACAAGAAACATAACCTAAAACCAATTTTTGAACAAAGTAGAATTGATTTTTTTCATCTCCTCCATGTTCACCACAAATTCCTAGTTTAATATTTGGTTTTTACAACTTTTTGCTTTATTGACAGCAATCTTCATTAACTCTAGTACTCCACTCTCATCTAAATGAACAAATGGATCTGACTCTAAGATATTTTTTTCTTATAGATATCGATAAATTTCTCAGCGTCATCTCTTGAATAACCAAATGTTAATTGTGTTAAGTCATTTGTTCCAAAGCTGAAGAAATCAGCATGTTCAGCAATCTTATCAGCTACTACACAAGCTCGTGGAATTTCAATCATAGTTCCAACTTTATAATTAAAGTCTGCATTGTATAACTGTATTTCTTTTTCTACTAATTCAACTATTTGTTCACGTAAAACTGCAAGTTCTTTTTCTAAACCTACTAACGGAATCATAATTTCTACATTAACTTCAATTCCTTCTTTGCGTGCTCTAATCGCTGCTGAACTGATTGCTTTTTGCTTGCATTAAATAAATTTCTGGATAAGTTATTCCTAGACGGCAACCACGGTGTCCCATCATAGGGTTAAACTCGGCAATACTAGCAATTTTAGCTTCTAATTGGCTAACACTTACACCTATTTCCTCGGCAATAACTTTTACAGTTTTTTCATCTTTCGGTAAGAATTCGTGAAGTGGTGGATCTAATAATCTTATGTTAACAGATTTACCTTTTGCTTCTTTAAAAATTTTATAGAAATCATCACTTTGAATTGGTTTGTAATCTATCTAAGAATCTAATTCTTTCATTTTGTATCTGAAGCTAATATCATTTTTCTAACTAAGCTAATTCTATCTTCTTCAAAGAACATGTGTTCTGTCCTACATAATCCAATTCCTTCAGCTCCAAACTCGAAAGCAACTTTTGCATCAACTTCATTATCAGCATTTGCTAAAACTTTTAGACTTCTAATTTCATCTGCCCATCCTAAAAGTTTATTGAATCTATCGCTGAATCTAGCATCTATTTTATCAACTTCACCCAGATAAACCTTACCGCTACTTCCATCAACAGAGATTACATCTCCTTCTTTCAATGTAATTCCAGCAATTTTTAAAGTCTTTTTCGTCATAATTAATAATCATATTTTGGCAACCACATACACAGCATTTACCCATTCCTCGTGCTACTACCGCAGCATGTGATGTCATACCTCCACGTAGAGTTACAATGGCTTCTGAGCTAACCATTCCTTCAATATCTTCTGGTGATGTTTCTTCTCTTACTAATACAACCGGTTTTGTTTTAGCCGCTTCAACCGCTTCATGAGCAGTAAAATAAATTGCTCCAACAGCAGCACCTGGCGAAGCCGCTAATCCTTGAGTTAATTGTTGTGCTTGTTTCAATGATTTATCTTCAAATGTAGAATGAAGAAGTTTGTTAATTTCTTCTGTCCCTACTCTTAAAATAGCCTCTTCCTTACTAATAACACCTTCTTCTACTAATGAAACTGCAACTTCAACAACAGCATTTGGTGTTCTCTTAGCATTTCTTGTTTGAAGAATATATAGTTTACCATCTTCTATAGTGAACTCAATATCTTGCATATCTTTGTAGTGTTCTTCTAATTTTTTAGAAAGTTCTACAAATTCTTTATATAAATGTGGCATATCTTCAGCAAGTACACTAATATTTTTCGGCGTTCTAATTCCCGCAACTACATCTTCCCCTTGTGCATTAATTAGATATTCTCCGAATAATTCATCCTCCCCAGTTACAGGGTTTCTACTAAACGATACTCCAGTACCACAATTGTCTCCCATATTCCCGAAAAACCATTGCTTGGATGTTTACAGCAGTTCCTAATTTATCACTAATATTATGAAGTCTTCTATATACTTTAGCTCGATTATTATTCCATGATTTAAATACCGCTTCAATAGCTAGCATAAGTTGTTCCTTCACACTCATAGGAAATTCACGCCCTACTTCTTTTCTGTATATTTCTTTGAATTCCTCAACAACTTTAAATAAATCTTTTTCATTCATATCGCTATCTTGTTCATAGCCATTTTCATTTTTTTACTCGTGTTAATACTTCTTCAAATTTATATTTCTCTACATCCATTACTACATCTGAGAACATTTGAATAAATCTTCTATAACTATCATAAGCAAAACGATAATTATTATTCTTCTTAGCTAAGGCGATAGTTGTTTCATCATTCAATCCTAAATTTAAAATTGTATCCATCATTCCAGGCATTGAAAATACAGCACCACTTCGTACAGATACTAATAATGGATTTTCTATACTTCCCAACTCTTTACCTATATTTTTTTCTAATATTTCTAATTGTTCATTGATTTGTTTTAAAAATCTCAGGTTTAATTCTTTCTCCATTTTCATAATAACTATTACAGCTTTCTGTAGTAATAGTAAAAACCAGGAGGTACATTAATCCCTAATCCCTTCATTTCTGCAAGATTCGCACCTTTACCCCCAAAGTAAAGATCGCATTTCTTTATTTCCTTCACTGAAATTATAAACATATTTTTTGTCATTTTAAAATTCCCCCATCACATTTTTGTTACAGTATATAATTATTTATTAAATGTTAAACTTCTAAGCCGCGTTCTCTCATTATCCCAATTATCAACTCTGCAGTTTCTTCAATAGCTTTATTTTTGAACATCTATTATTGGACAACCGATTTTTCCCCATAATTTCTAACGCGTACTCTAATTCTTCAAATATTTGGATTTCATCTGTATAATCAGTATTTCCATCCACTCCTAAAGTTTTTAGTCTTTCTTCCCTCAACTTATTAAGTTGTTCTACTGAATTTGTTAAACCAATAATCTTTCTTTTTACTTCATATAGTTGCTCTGGTAGTATTAAATCTTGTACAATAGGAACATTCATAACTTTTAATGTTTCTATTTTGCTAGATATAAGCTTAATGGAGTTTTAGACGTTCTTGATACCCCCAAAATAACAATATCCGCCTCTTTAAGACCATTAATATCCTTTCCATCATCATACTTCACAGCAAATTCCAATGCATCAACTCTTTTGAAGTACTCAGTTCCCATTTTTCTGTTTAAACCTGGATTCCCCTCAGATTTTATTCCAAGTTTATCTTCAAAAGTACTTAGCATTTCACTTAACAAATCTATAACTTTTATATTTTTTTCTAACCCTTTTTTCTTCACGTATTCAGCTAAGGCACTATCTACCAATGTTTGAACTATTACATCCCCATCATTTACATTCGACATAATACAATCTATTTTTTCTACCGTACAAACATTTGAATTCTTCAATACCTTAAAATCAGCTTTTCCATAAGAAAAACTGCACTAAAGCTGCATCTACAACATCCTTCGCAGTATTCCCTATTGAATCTGAAATTATATGTACAGTTAACATATTATCCCTCCAATATTTCCAATAATAATTTAATTAATGTAGTTTTTGAAATTTTTCCGACGATCACCTTGCCTCCATCCTCATCTCTTACGACAGGTAAGCAGTCAATTTCATGTAAAATTAACTTCCTTAAGGCATCACTAACTAATTCATCTTCATATATGTATATTACATTCGGTACACGTGTCATCGCTAGTACTATTGGAAGATTTTTGACCATCAGCATTTCTTGATAATTTCAACATATCTTTTCTAGATGTTACACCTGCTAGGTGATTATTTTCATCAACAATAAAGATTGTTCCTACATCATATATAAATAATTTAGATAATACATCTGAGAAATTCGCTGTACTTTTAGCCGTTATTGCTATCCCCATAACATCTTTAACTAATTTATTTTTTTATTTCTTCACGTTGTTCTCCTGGTGAAAAGTTATAATTGTAATAGTATCCCACATTAGGTTTTGCTTCTAAAATTTCCAACATCCCTAATACTGCCAAATCGTTTCTTAAAGTAGATTTCCCCAAAGATAACTTCTCAGCTATCTCATCACTTGTAATTGGCTCGAAATTCTTTACTATTTCAATTATAGCTTTATGTCTCTCAGTAAGTTTCATTGTTCCTCCTTCTTGTATTATATTTTTTTATTATACAATATATTACATATTAATTCAATAGTTATTACAAATTAATGTGTAATAATAAATTATATTATGTATGATTATTTCATTTTAAATAGTATTTTTCCTACATTCCTATCCTACTTTTATTACCAATATATTAAAATAGAGTTACTCATTATCTATTTTTATTTAAATTTAAATGTTTATATGATATAATTAATCTAATAATATATCGAGGTGAAAAATTGTATGTCAAAAATTATCTAAATTATTTGCAATCGGTACAGGTATAGCCGTTGCTAACTATTACTCAAAAAAATCCAAATAAAGTTGAAGAACACACTGAATACGTTAAGAAAAAAATCTAAAAGATTACTATGGTTACACACGTTGTATGATTCGCTACACTAAGAAAAATGGTGTTGAAGAAGCGGCAATCTATCTATACAACGACTTAGTGAAAAATCTTAAAAAAGCTAAAAATGCTTTAGAAAACAAATACAATAATGCTGTTGATTATGGAAAAGAATTATCTAGCAATGTAACAGACATTAAAGAACACGTATCTAGCGTAAAAGAATATACTTCAGAAGTTAAAGAAAACTTAGGAGACGCAAAAAAAATCGTTGAAGAATTCAAACCTTCAGTAGAAGCTTACAAAGAAAAAGCTCTTTCTTCTTTCGAAAAAATCAAAGATCAAGTTTCTAATATTAAAAAAGACGTAGATGAAGCAAATATTCAAGAAAAAGTTGAAGATTTCACTAACAAATCAACTGAAACACTAGATTCAGTTAAAGAACGCGTTGAAACTGAAGTTCTAAATAACACTCCAGAACAAAAAGAAGAAAAATAATATAACGAGGATTTAAGATGAATCTACTATCACTAAATACTCTTCCTAATACAGGAGAAGCAATTAAAAAAATTATGGCACATACATTGGTATAATCATAATAATCGCGATAATTTTTCTTCCTAATTTGGAGAAAAAAAGAATAATAAAGATGATTAATAAACTCTAAGCTAGTTTTTGCCTAGCTAGAGTTTTTTTAATCAAACCTTTTTGGTATTAAAAATATAAGAGAGTGACTCGATAAAATCTATACAATTTTTCGAATCACTCTCTATTTTATTTTATACTATTTTTAAATTATCTAATACAGCTATTCTTTTTTTGACACTATCATATTGTTCTTGATATGTTGCTTGTTTTTTTCTTTTTCTTTAGCTACAACCGCTTCTGGAGCAGAACCTACAAATTTTTCATTAGAAAGTTTTTTTGTTTACTCGATCCCAATTCTTGTTGTAATTTTTTTCTAATTCTTTTTCCAAGACGTTCTTTTTTTCTTTGTCTACATCGATTAAATCACTTAATGAAACATAGATTTCAGCACCTGGTAAGATACGGCTGATGTCAGTTTCACTTGCTTCTACTTCGCGTTCGATAATAAGTTCGCTAGGACGAGCAAATTTCTCTAAGTACGCACTACCATTTAATAGTACTTCTTTTACGTTATCTTGTGAGTATTTAATTTTAATAGGAATCTCACGAGACATAGGAGCATTCACTTCACTACGGATATTACGTACTGCAGTAATTACATCTTGGATAAATTGCATATCTTCTGTTTCTTTTTCAAACACTAGATCTTCTTCAACTTTAGCAAATTCACTAGTCACAATACTATCTCCTGTGTGAGGAATGTGTTGCCAGATTTCTTCAGTTACAAACGGCATAAATGGATGTAACATTTTCAGAGAAGCATCAAGTACATATACTAAGATAGATTTAGTAGTTTTTCTTCGCAGCTTCATCTTCACCATTTAATGAAATCTTAGCAATTTCAATATACCATGAACAGAATTCTTCCCATACAAAGTTGTAAAGAATACGGCTTGCTTCTCCAAACTCATATTTTTTTCGAATAATCTTTCAAAGTCTTCAATAGTTTTAGCAAGTTTTGTTAGAATATATTTATCAGCTAATGTTTTTCTCCTGTTAAATCAATATCACTATATTCAAAACCTTCAAGGTTCATAATTACAGAAACGAGAAGCGTTCCAAATTTTATTAATATAGTTCCAACTTGCTTCGATTTTTCTCAGTTGAGTAACGTAAGTCTTGACCTGGTGTTGAGTTAGTAGCTAAGAAGTAACGTAAGCTATCAGCTCCATATTGTTCGATTACTTCCATTGGATCACACCATTACCAAGTGATTTACTCATCTTACGACCTTGTTCATCACGTACTAAAACCGTGGATTAAAACAATCTTCAAATGGACGAGTATCTGTAAATTCTAATCCTTGGAATACCATACGAGCAACCCAGAAGAAAATGATGTCATATCCAGTTACTAGACAGCTATTTGGATAGTAACGTTTGAAATCTTCACTTTCTAAGTCTGGCCATCCTAATGTAGAGAATGGGAATAATGCTGAAGAGTACCAAGTATCAAGAACGTCTTCATCTTGAACGTAGTTTTCAATATCTTTTGGTGGATTTACATCAACATAAACTTCACCAGTTTCTTTGTGATACCATGCAGGAATACGGTGACCCCACCATAATTGACGAGAAATACACCAGTCTTGAATATTTTTCCATCCAAGTATTTAACGTATTTTCAAAACGAGGTGGATAGAAGTTAACTTTTCTATCTTCATCTTTTTGATTTTCTAATACTTTATCGGCAAGAGGTTTCATGTCAACGAACCATTGTTTAGAAAGATATGGTTCAACAACCGCACCACTACGCTCAGAATGCCCTACTGAGTGAAGGTGTTTTTTTCAATCTTGAAGCATACTCCGCTTTCTTGTAAATCAGCGATAAGAGCTTTACGACATTCGAAACGATCCATACCGTTATACTTATCAGCATGTTCATTCATAACAGCACCTTCATCCATAACGATGATGCGTTCTAAGTTATGACGTTCACCTACTTCAAAGTCATTTGGATCGTGTGCAGGAGTTATTTTAACTACTCCACTTCCGAAATCTTTTTCTACATATTCATCTGCAATAACAGGAATTTCTTTGTTTGTTACTGGTAAAAGAACTGTTTTACCAATATATTTTTGATATCTTTCATCTTCAGGATGAACAGCAACCGCAGTATCTCCGAATAAAGTTTCAGGACGAGTAGTTGCTACTTCTAGATAATCCCCACTTCCATCAGCTAAGAAATATTTAAGGTGATAGAATGCGCCTTCTACATCTTTGTGAATTACTTCGATATTAGATAATGCAGTTCTTTGAACTGGGTCCCAGTTGATAATTTTCTCACCACGATAGATTGTACCATTGTTGTAGTGATCTACGAAAATTTTCGTTACAGCTTTGTTTAATCCTTCATCTAATGTAAATCTTTCTCTTGAATAGTCTAAACCTAATCCAAGTTTAGCCCATTGTGCACGAATATATCCAGCATATTCTTCTTTCCATTCCCATGCACGCTCTAAGAATTTTTCACGACCTAAGTCATAACGACTTAATCCTTCTTCACGCATTTTAGCTTCTACTTTAGCTTGTGTAGAAATACCAGCGTGGTCCATTCCTGGAAGATAAAGAACATCAAATCCTTTAAGACGTTTGTAACGTGTTAACATATCTTGCAAAGTTGTATCCCAAGCATGCCCAATATGTAATTTACCAGTTACGTTTGGTGGTGGAATTACGATTGTATATGGATTCTTTTTACTTTTATTATCAGCTTTAAAAACTTCTTTTTCCAACCACCAGTTGTAGCGATTATTTTCTACTTCGGTCGGATTATATTTTGTAGACATTTCAGTCATGACTGTTCCTCCTAAATTTTTTTATTTTATTATTAATTATTTCTACTTTTTACTAATTTTTATATTGGTGATATTTTTTTCTAGGTAAAAATAACCTCCATCCTTACATAAGGACGAAAGTTTCCGTGGTACCACCTTTATTCTAATTATAACATTAGCACTTAATAAGATTAACGCTCTAACCACGTTTAAAGCTACTTACTTTCACTCTAAATGCTCACCGGCTACTTCAAAGTCCTGCCTAGGAGAAATCTCTCAACCACTGATTTCTTTTCTGTATCCTACGGTACGCAAGAACTTTTTACTTATCGGCTCATCGCATATATTTTATAATTAAAAATATGTTTTAATATAATAACACACTTTTTTTTATAATGCAAGCAAAATTAAAACTTTGTGAATATAGTATGTGAATATATGTGAATATGTACCCCTCTACCTCTTATATTTTTGACACCCTAAAGAAATAATAGTATAATATCTTTAGATTAGAGGAGGTGCTAATATGCCAAACATTAAATCAAGTACAGATTTACGTAATAATTACAATGAAATCTCTTCATTTTGTCATGAAACAGGTGAACCGATTTTTATTACCAAAAATGGTCGTGGAGATCTTGCTGTTATGAGCATTGATTTATTCAATAAGTTCATGGGGAGATATGAACTATATCAACTTTTAGAACAAAGTGAATCTGATTTTGTAAACGGTCGTACCCTTACTTTTGATGATTCTATGAAAAGTTTGAGAGAGGAACTAAAAAATGGAACATTATAAAATAGTTGTTTCTGAAACCTATCACAAAGACCTAAAAGATATAATCCATTATATTTATCACAATTTAGATGCACCACATACTGCATCTACCCTACTTGACGAGATAGAGGCTACCGTTTCCAATCTTTCTATCATGCCTCTTCGCTATGGATTAGTTGATGATGCCTATCTACGCCGTAAAAGAATTTTAGAAAATGTCTTGTTAAGAATTATATCATTTTCTATAAAGTGAACAAAGAAAAATAAAAACTGTAATGATTCACCGAATTCTTCACGCAAGACAAAAAAATGGATTGATATCCTATAAAAAAATATTCCATATAAATAAAAAGTACTTCAATGATTAGAAATCTAATTCCATCATTGAAGTACTTTTAAATATTAATCTTCTTTTTTTATTTTTTTCCATGCAGTTGCATTATCTAACTTAATTGGTAAGTTATCTAGGTAAAACTCTGGATCTTTTCCTTGTTTATGTTGTTTCACATAGTCTTTTAATACTACATAAACTACACCAGAAAGACCGATAATTGCGATTAAGTTAAGTAAACTCATAATACCCATTGTTACATCAGCAAAGTTCTCAAACTAAATCTAAGTCCATTACACTTCCCACATACACGAAGATACATACGATAACACGATAAACATTTACAGTACATTTTTTTAGGAAGTAAATATTGAATATTTGTTTCACCGTAGTAGTAGTTACCAATTACAGAACTGTATCCAAATAAGAAAAATAGCAACGATTAAGAAAATTGTTCCGATGCTTCCTACTTGTGAAGTTAAAGCAGCTTGTGTAAGTTGGATACCTTGTAACTTACCAGCTCCGTACTCAACACCTGGATATAGTAAGATTAAGAATGCTGTTGCTGTACATACTAAACATGTGTCGAAAGTAAACCCCTAGAGTTTGGATAAATCCTTGTTTAGCTGGGTGAGTACTATCAGCTGTAGCCGCTGCATTAGGAGTAGATCCTAAACCAGCTTCGTTAGTAAACATACCACGTTTAATCCCTAAAAAGAATTGATGTTCCCATACCGATTACTCCACCACCCACTTGTTCAAGACCGAATGCTGATTTCACGATTTGAGCAAGAACACCAGGTAATTTGTCAATGTTAATAACCATTATAACTAATACGATAAATAAGTACGCTACTGCCATTACTGGTACTAACCATTGAGTAATTTTAACAACTTTTTGTTACTCCACCAAAAAATTACGAAAATAGTAAGAATTAATAAAGCAATCCCCGCAACATTTGAATTAATATCATATACTTGTAAAGCTTGTGCTATAGTGTTAGTTTGAACTGAGTTAAATGCTACACCATATGTTATAGAAATAACAATCGCGAAAAAGCACACCCATCCATTTTTGTCCAAGACCTTTTTCCATATAGTAAGCAGGTCCCCACGATAAACACCTTTTCTATCACGAACTTTATATACTTGAAATTTAATGTTGATTCGGCAAAAGATGAAGCTCCACCAAAAAGAGCCATTACCCACATCCAGAATACTGAACCAGGTCCACCCATTGCAATCGCAATAGCAACCCCTGCAATTGTACCAGTACCTACTCTTGACGCAGCTGAGATTGTGAAGGCTTGGAAAGCAGAAACACCTTTCTGTTCGCCATCTTTACCTACTTTAGGTTTTTTTCTGTAATAAGTCTGAACATTTCTTTAATGTAAGTAAATTGAACAAACTTAGTACTAAATGTAAAATAAATACCAGTTACCATTACTAACCCTATTAGGAAATAAGTCCACATAAAGTCATTAACGGTATTTAATAATTCTAAAAAAATCTATCCATTAAGAGTCAACTCCTCGTTAAATTTGTTTTATTACGTCTACTATTATACTTTAAAAAAATATCATACTTAGGAATATACGTTAGAAAATCTGACATAAATCTAATTATATAATACAAAATTGTTAATAATAGCTGAGTAATAGCTCATGTGAATTACAAATCTAACATAAAAAAATCCAGGTAATTCAAAAACATCATTTTCTAAATCACCTAGATTTTTCTAGTTTATACATATTCAACTCTATTTACTTCTTCATTGTTGTTTGGTTGATAATTGCTAAAAGCCATTATTCATGTTAGGAACTACTAATTTTTCTACCTCTTGCCTTTAATATAGAGTTTATTTCATAACTGCTTAACATATTGTAATCTAATTTCTCCTGAAGTACATATTCTCCACTTCTAATTCTAGCTCTAATGTCTGTTGCAGCAGTAAAAATAAACAACCATAAAGACAATAGAGAATATAAGTTGCACTATTGAAAAAGTACTACTTAATATGCTATTACTAGCTCCTTGAAATATAACACCACTAAAAGAAGATAAAATTGTCAGTACTGCTTGGATATACAATACTACTCGTCTACCTTTTGTATCAAAGATTGGTAAGTACATTATAAATAACATAATAAAGTTAAATACATATGCAATTAATCCACTGACTATCAATAATCCAAGTCCAGTGAATAATATACCAGCATACTGTTCCGAAAAACATCAGTAGTAAATCGCAACTCTAGCAATAATAACAATAAAGCTCCTATTGCAACTGGAAGGAAGTGTGAAAGTTAATAGATAAAGCAACTCCCCAATTCCTCTTCCAAACACGCCCTTTATACTCTTTATAAATCCTATAAGTATTATAATATGGTATAAATGCAAGTCCTGACCCTAACCCCAAGTATATCAAACATAATTTTTTTGAAAAAAATAGCTGTAATAATATAACCGACAAAAAAACAAATATGAATAATACTATTCCAACTATAGCTAACACTTGATGTAGCATGTACTCATCAAAATGAAACATAAATAATCCCTCCTTAATTTAAATATTCCTTCACCTTTTATTATACTAAAAAATCTTTTATAAATTAATAGTAAAAAAGAATGAAATTGTCTGAAAATACAACCTCATCCTTTACAATTATTTATGATAACTTGCCCCTGTTATTATACGGTAAGCTCTATACACCTGTTCAAGTAAAAACAACACGCATCATTTGATGTGGAAACGTCATTTTACTAAACGATAATGCAAAAATCACTACGCTTTTTAACACTAGCAGAAAGACCATAGCTTCCACCAATTACTAATACCACATCACTCTTACCTGTAAGCATTAAATTATCAATTTTTGATGCAAATTCTTCACTTGATAAATTCTTACCTAAAATTTCCAAAAGTAATAACATATTGATTATCTTTAATTTTTGATAATATGTTATTCCCTTCTTTTTCCATCGCAAAGAGCTATTTCCGAATCATTTTCTACCTTTACTTTTTCATCTGAAATTTCTATAGTATTTAACTTAATATATGCTCCAAGACGTTTTTCATATTCTTTTATAGCATCTCTATAAAACTTCTCCTTAACTTTACCTACACAAATCAAAGTTACTTTCATCAGAACCTCTTTCTATCTACACATCTTTACCAAGAACAAATTTTTCAATAGCATAAGCGAAACCATCTTCATCATTTGACTTAGAAATAAAATTCGCCGCTTCTTTTTAAAAGTAGGATTAGCATTATCAACCGCAACTCCCATACCAGCGAACTCAATCATACTTAAATCATTAGTACATCACCTAATGCCATTACATTTTCATTTGTTAAACCAAGTTTTTTACATAATGAATCTAAAGATACTCCTTTAGAAATGCCCTTATCGTTAATCTCGATAAAGAACGGTTTAGACATAGCAACCTCATACTCATCACCTAATTCAAGCGCGAGTTTATCTTTCACCGCAACAGCTTCATCAGGATGTTTAAGAATTATTACCTTAGCCGCACCTTCTTTAATATCATCTTTCATATTTTCACTAATTACTAATTCTGCACTTACTAAACCAGACTCAATTCGTGCATATTCATTATCACGATTCGTAAGAACTTTCCCACCTTGATAAGTAAGAATATCACAATCATTCTCCAAAGCAACATCTATTAAAAACTTAATTCTCTCAGGAGATAAAAACTTCTCATAGATCACTTCATTCGTTTTAAGATTAGCAATTCTAAAGTACATTAAATGAAAGTAAGTAGTTATCATAACTATCAAGTTGTAAATCTTCTACTATACTCATCATTCCAAAATCAGGTCTACCTGATGCTAAAATAACCTTAATATCTTGTTTCTTACACTCTTCAATTACTTCTCTATTTTTTTCTTAGAAATCTCACGATTACTATTTAATAGCGTATCATCAATATCTGTAACAACTAATTTTTATCATACAAAAGCTCCTTTTTTTATCACTATGCGTTGTACGTTTGTGTTCTATGAAGCGAAGCAATCATAAAACACTTAGGTACAACGTATGCAACTAACAACTGGAATTAGCAAATCACTTAGTGATGAAGCTAATTGCTAGTTGTCACTGCTAGGGTTCAAAAACCCTCTTAGGGGGTGCATCATTTAACGATTTGTTCTATCCTTGATTTAATCATATTCTACAAATCTGTTTAGTACTCGTTTACTCAATATATTATATCAGATAACCTTAATCTCTCATAGTAAAAAGAAAAAAATCATATCAGATTGATATGACTTCTCCGTTTTTAAAAATGAATTTCTACTCTTTTTCCTTTATGAATTATAATCTTATCTACCAAATAATTAAATAGCCTAGTATCATATTCTATTATTAACTCATCTTGTTTTTTTCTAATGAGTCTATAAATATTTTCAGTTCTCTAACTCTCTTATTTTTTTACTCAGTAAATCTAAGTTTTTCTGTTCTAATTCTTTCTCTAAAAATTTATATTCTTCTATCAGTTTATTATATTTTTCTAGTGTACTCTTCTTGATCTTGTGCTATTTTTGGAATTTGTTATTATCAACTTTTCTACATCAGCTCTGATATTTTCTAATTTTTTTCTTCAAGTTGAATGATCTCATCATCTAACCTTCTGTCTTCTTTTATCATCTTCATTAGGAGTTTTATATTACCTATAATTTCTTTTCTATTATCAATTACCTTGTTTAGTGCTGATACTATCCATCTTTGAATTTCATCATCTCTTATATGAGGTGTATCACATTTTTCTTCATTCTTATACTTATCTTTACATCTGTATATTGTCTCTTTATATTTATCAGTTGAGTGCCATAAGTGTCTCACGTATGAACTACCGCAACATCCACACCTAATTTTTTTCCAAAGTAGTTTTTCTCTGTATACCATTTTTTATTTTCACTTAGCTGCACTTGAACTGCATCAAATACTTCTTTATCAATTATTGCTTCGTGGCTATTTTTCTACATAATACTGAGGTAGCTCTCCGTTGTTCCTTTTCTGAGTCTTGTTTAAGAAGTCTGCTACATAGTATTTTTGAAGTAAGGCATCACCTTTATATTTTTCGTTTGTTAAAATACTTCTCACACTGCTATAACTCCATTTTTCTTTTCCTCTTGGTGTCGGTATTTTATTTTCAGTTAGATGTTTTGCAATTTGATTAGGATTTTTCCCTGATAAGAACTGTCCAAATATGTATCTTACTATTTGCGCTTGCTCTTTATCAACTTCAAATCCTCCATCCTCTTTTGGTCTAAAGCCTAGTACATTATTATATGCGAATGTCACTCTACCTTCAGCAGCTTGTTTTCGTTTAGACCATGTTATATTTTCTGATATTGATCTACTTTCTTCTTGTGCTAAGGAACTCATTATTGTAATAAGCAATTCACCCTTTGAATCAAATGTCCAGATGTTTTCTTTTTCGAAGTATATCTCTACTCCAACATCTTTTAGTTTTCTTACAGTTGATAGTGAATCCACCGTATTTCTTGCGAATCTACTTACACTTTTTGTTAGTATGAGGTCTATCTTACCAGCTAGTGCATCATTTACCATTTCTTGAAATCCTAGACGTTTTTTAGGTATTTGTTCCACTTATCCCTTCATCTGAATACATCTTCACAAACTCCCAATCTTTTCTACTTGATATGTACTCTTCATAATACTTCATTTGAGTTTCATAAGAACTTGTTTGATCTTCATTATCTGTTGATACTCTAGCGTAACCTGCGACCTTTTTCTTTTTTATACTAGGTAGTTTTGACTGATGACTGAGTTGTTTATTGGCTTGTATAGTTGTAATTTTTCTATTCATCTTTTACTCCTTTTTTAGGTTACCTTGTTTTTTTATTTCTTGAACCTTATTAAATATTTCCTGAGAAATAATTGCTTCATGTGCATTTTCTACAATATACATAGTCTTCTCTCCTGTATTTTTTTACAGAACAACCTTTTTCTTTAACATTAAAAAGTCTTTTTGTAATATGAGTTTTTCCTGTATAAGTTTCTTGGGATAATATTCTATAAATAGCTAGTCTTGAAAACTTGTCTCCTCTTCTTGTGCGTTTACCTTCCTCATTTAATATCCTTGATATTTTTTTGTCGGTTTTATTCCTGACAGGTATAACTCATAAATCTTTCTGATAATGTCGGCTTCTGACTCTTCAATTTTATAGGAATCTCCTACCCATCTATATCCTAATATAGGTTGTGAGCTATGGGGTAATCCTTGTTCAAACTTCTTCTTCACACTCCACCTTACATTACTACCTATCGCCTTTGATTCTTCTTCAGAAACGGCAGCGAGTAACGTTAGTAATAACTCTCCATCTGTAGTGAGTGTGTCGATATTCTCTTTTTCAAATCTCACTCCTACATTTAATTTCTTTAGTTCTCGTATTGTCTCTAACAACTCAATAGTATTTCTTCCAAATCGTGATATAGACTTTGTAAGAATTATATCAATCTTTCCTTTCCTGCAGTCATCTATTAATCTTAAATACTCCTTACGATTTTTTGTATTTCTTCCACTTACTGAGTTATCGAAATAGACTCCAGCATACTCCCAACTAGGATTATCTTGTATAAGTTTACTGTAATAGCTTATTTGTTCAGATAGTGATTGTAGTAAATCTCGATGTGATACTCTTGCATAAGCTGCGACTTTTTGCTTTTTTACGTCAGTCACATTTAGCACTTCTAACTTTTTTATAGTTTTCATTATTGTATCCTCCTTTTCGTCATTACTATATATCACTCTAAAGCAACTATTTATCAAGTGATAACTCCATAAGTTCAGATATTTTTTTGAATCATACTTTTCTAACATCTTATGCTTGAATGAATCAAATTCATCTTTTTGTGATTAAATTTTCCCTAAACAAGTTACTTAATATTTTAATTATGATTTGGTAGGTTACTTCATTTTTTTAATGTTCATAACTACCTCCAAATCTATGTTTAATATAGCATTCATGACTACAATACTTTCTTTTTATTATTAGAATAAGATGTAGATTCTCTTTCACAACATTTACATAGATGTATAGAAAATGCCTTTCTATTCATCTTGTCTTGATTATTCTTCCACCATTTCATTCGACAAGTATCACTACAAAACTTTTTAGGTTTCTTTCCTTTCAAATGAGTTAACTTTTCTCCGCAAACCTTACAAGTATCGAAATCTTCTATATCTAACTTTTCTAATCCCTCTCTTTTACAAATTGACTTAACTGTATTGGCTGATACATTTAAACATACAGCTATTTTCTTATAACCCTAGTCCTTTATCTCTCAGTTTTCTTATTTCATCTTTTCAGTTCCATGCTTTTCACTCCTACGATGTTTTTTTATTCTCTACATCACAGGTAAAGAAAAACTATGAAAAATTTAACCTTTGGAGTAAAATTTAGATAAAAAAATAAACCCACCACAGAAAAATTTCTGTGATGAGTTATGATTTTTTTCATTCTATTTTATTATATAAACTATTTATGATAAACAGTTTATATATACGTTCAATACATAGTTATAACTTACTTTATTCTATCTCTGTATACCCAGTTGAAAATCCACTGCAAATTAATAAATGGCTTATTTTCTTCTGATTCTTTTTAATATAGGTCTAAAAATCCTCATATATTTCTTCTTTTATTTTTATTTTTCATCTACTGTTGATATATCTTCATAATAACGAACTTCTTTAGAATTATATATACCTTTTCAATTTTAAAAAAATTATCAAAAATAATAATCTAGTCCATCCTCATACATATATGCATATTCATAGTTAGCGTCATTTACACTGTATCCATATGACAGATATACATTTTTTTTGTAGTATTTTTTTATAGTTTTATCTCCGTCAACTCTATATCTAAACCCTTCGCGATCAGCACTTGCCTGTATATTTTCTACCAACATCATTATTTCTAAATCCCTAGTATTACTACTTGATGAATGTTTCGCATAATACACTGAATTACCTTTTTAAATTTGTATCTCCTATAAAATAAATTGTCGCTAACGCCAATATCACTATTATAATTTTTATCATTTTTTTCTCATTTCCTTTCTTAAAACCATTTTTTTAAACCAATTTTTTTGCTTTATTATATTTATCTGATATCCAATTACTTGCTGGCTTAATAACTTTGTTATAAATAGGCTCTACAAAAGGTTTTTACTACATTATTATATCCCCATTTTGCAACTGGTTTAATAACTTTATTATAAACTGGTTTTACTGTATTATTATATCCCCATTTTACAACTGGTTTAATAACTTTATTATAAACTGGTTTTTACTATATTATTATATTCCCATTTTGCAACTGGTTTAATGACTTTATTATAAACTGGTTTTACTATATTACTATATCCCCACTTTACAACTGGTTTAATGACCTTATTATAAACGAACTTTTACTACATTATTGTAAATTGGTTTAGCTACTTTATTGTACATAAATGAAGAAATTGGACGAATAACCGCATTATAAATTGGCTTTAACTACTCTATTAACAATAGGTTTTTATAATCTTATTGTTAATCTTATTTGCAGTAAATGTTACTACTGCCTTAGCAGTTACTATAGTATCTGCAACAAAATTACCAAAAGCGAGCAGATGTTTTTGTTGCATATGCTAAAGGATCTTTCTTCAATTCTTCAAAAATTATTAATTAAAATTGGAATTATTTTTTTCTTTAATCATTTTTCTTAGGATCAGTACGAAATTCTGAAATTCCATTTTTTTATATTCAATAAAAAAATAACCCTAACGCTGCTAATGTAATCATGCTTCCAAATTTTAAGATTGTAGAATAATTATTCGCCCCAGTACCTTCTGATTTTAATTCCAGAACTTCTTTATAGTATTCTCCACGTTTTTTTGTTCAAGTTATCTGTACTATAATATTTTTTTCTATTCTTTCATTTAAAGGTAAGTCTTTGAATTTAGGGATGATATTTAAGTATATACGCATCTATATCTGTAATTAAATCCTTGTTATCAATAATCGTTAATTCATCACCTAGTAACGAATTCGCTTGAAAGAATGTATCACTAGGTATAACACCAACAATATTTAATGGAGAAAGACCAGCTATAAATTTTCCAACTTCTTTATACCAAACACTTTTTTTCAGCTGTCGCTAAAGGCATTGCTAGGTGCGGGAAGTCTAATTTATATTTATCTTCACCATGTATCTCATTTAATAATTTTTTTCTACATCTTTACTTAAATTTCTCGGTTTTTCTCCGAAGTCATTAGTACTTTTTTTGTAGAAAATTATCATGATATGAACTATATGCTATCGCATTTGCTATTGCGTGATTAATTTTATTTTGATCGTTTCCATATTTAGTACGAGCATTTTTTTCGCAACTTCATGAATATAATTCAAGAATTTTTTTCTTTTCTTCTTGGGTCATACCAGTATTTTCTAAAAAAATGGATCTTTTTCTCCTGAACTCCTGTTTCTTCAGTTTTATAACTTACATTATGAGATGATGATTGAATTGAAGGTGTTTTTTTGAAAACAGGAGATTCTTCGACATATATTGTCTTCTTAGCGCTTGAACGATTAGCTACGAACGGGCCTACATTTGATACCACCTCGTTTCCCGTGTTTTGCTTTATTTACTTCTCTCTCATGAATATGATTCAAGAATTTTTTTCTTTTTCTTCTTGGGTCATACCAGTATTTTTCTAAAAATGGACCTTTTTTTCTCCTGAACTCCTGTTTCTTTAGTGTTATAACTTACATTATGAGATGATGATTGAATTGAAGGTGTTTTTTTGGAAACAGGAGATTCTTCTACATTTATTGTCTTCTTAGCGCTTGAATGATTAGCTACAACCGAGCCTACATTTGATACCACCCCAGTTCCCGTGTTTTTGCTTATTTACTTCTCTCTCATGAATATAATTCAAGAATTTTTTTCTTTTTCTTCTTGAGTCATACCAGTATTTTCTAAAAATGGATCTTTTTTTCTCCTGAACTCCTGTTTCTTTAGTGTTATAACTTACATTATGAGATGATGATTGAATTGAAGGTGCGTTTTTGGAAACAGGAGATTCTTCTACATTTATTGTCTTCTTAGCGCTTGAATGATTAGCTACAACCGAGCCTACATTTGATACCACCCCAGTTCCCGTGTTTTGCTTATTTACTTCTCTCTTAGGAGTTGTCTTTACAGGGATTCTTTTGTCCCTTCACTTGGCTTTTTGTTCCTGTTTAGGGTACTTTTTTTATATACAAATTGATAATCTACATCTTTTTATCGCAATTTGTTTTAATTTATTCGGTGTAATGAAGCCATCCATTGAATTTGGGGTATAACTAATTGTTTGCTCTTCTAGGACAGTAAATGTTTTACTCTCTTGAACTTTAGTACCTTGTTCATCTACAAAGTGTAATGTAACTTTATGTTCTGGCTGATAAATAAAAGGTAATTATTGGATTATTTTTATCTATAACATTTTTGTCAATATTTACTAATCTATACTTTGGAATATTTATAGAATCAACTTTATAACTTTTTATCTGTAAAACCTGAATAATGTTCTTCTTTTTAATTCTTTTTCCATTACTATCAACATATTTTACTCGTATATGTTGAGTAATACGTGTTAGTATATCTGCCTGCAGACTACTTCCAAATATGTCATAACGAACACCTAAAGCATAATCATATGAATTATTAAATCTTGGTGGAGCAGGTGAATAAAATGTATAATTAAAACTAGATAAAAAAACCTGCACCTAAATACCCACCTTTTTGGTAAATCACTTGAGCCATTTAGAGCCATCATTTTTTTGGGGGTCGCATCATAAATAACTCCATCTGTGCTTTTCTTTAATCCAGATTCTTCAGGAATTAACTCTACAATATTTGCTAAATCTGTTTGAACACCTTGAGCTGCGTCAATATCAGTTGAAATAAAACTAAGAATTACTGGTTGTTCATCAAGTGTACCATGTTTTACAATTTTATAATGTAATCCTAAAGTGTTTGCTTCAGTATATAACACAACAATAGAGTTCCCTGTTGTATTTGGAATACTTTTGTTCTCCTGTAAAAGCTAGACCAGTCAGGGCGACTTAAACTATAATAACCAGAGTTTTTTTCTTCCAATCGGTTGAATCATTTCCTGTTACTGTCCAAATAAGATCTAAATCTACACCAGATTTTGTTTTTTTCCTACATAGTTAATACGGCCACTATCCCCAACATTCATACTATACGCTTTTACTGAAGTTGTTGGATTGTTTTGTTTTTCCTAAATAAGTTTCACTATTAATAAAAACCATTTTCTACACCTTTAATTAGTTCTACTGTTGTTTTATCTGACCAATGTAATCCTTCTTTTTGTTAGAAATTATTGTCTGTTAGATTTTCTCCAATAAGATTAATTTGAATTTTTTTGAAAAAAATCTACACCTTTTTGCATCTTTGTCAAAAATCACCCGTGACCGTTACGTTAGTAATAGTTGGTTCTTTTTGAAACTGGTGGTGATTCTGTTTCTTGTTTTGGTTTTTTTCGGTTCGTTCATTCTTTGAACCAATGATGGCACTATTATTCGGTGAATTTATTTGATTTTTTTATTTTTCTTTTCTCGTCTGATTTCTCTATATTACTAGCACTTTGATTATTATCTAAGGCAAAAAAACAGATGCTACTGGTGAAAAAAATTAAATAAAATACACTAAATAGTACTATACAAATTTTTTTCTGCATTTCTGCATAATATCCTCCTTTTTTTGTTAATTTTTTTAAACATTGATTATAACATATTATAGATATTTGTACAAAAAAATATTCGCAATAAAAAAAGACCTATCGTAGACTAAAAAAATCTATGATAGTCCATGCTAGAACACGAAAAATATTAAATTTTATTGACTTAACTGTATTGGCTGATACATTTTAAGCATACAGCTATTTTCTTATAACCTAATCCTTTTTCTCTTAATTTTTTTATTTTCATCTTTCAGTTCCATACTTTTTCACTCCTATGATGTTTTTTTATTCTCTACATCATAGGTAAAAGAAAAACTATGAAAAAAATTTTAACCTTTAAAAACAAAAAGACTTACCGTAGATTAAAAAAATCTACGATAGGTCTAAACTTCACTTTTAAATATATTGTGAGTTTTTATTTTTTTCTTCAACACAATTAAACAACTATATTTTCAAACTTTTTTTATATCAATATTTTATAGTTATAACTTACTTTATTCTATCTCTATACACCCAATTGAATATCCATTGAAGATTTATAGATGGTTCGTTATTTTCTAATTCTTCCAATATTGGTTTAAAAATTTTTCATAAATTTCTTCCTTTATTTTATTTTCATCTATTGTTGATATATCTATATGTTGCATATTATTGCCAAAAATCAACTATTTTTTTAATAATTTAAAGTTTACATTGAAATAATAATCTTTATCATCAGAATCCATATATATATATATTTGTTCATCATCATGCATACTATATCCAAAATAAACATTTTTTTCAACATTTTTGAACTGACTTTTTCTTCTTGAATTCTATGTTTATATTTAAATCCATCTTTCTTACCAAGAATATCTAAATTTTTCTGTAAACATCATCAATTCCAAGTCTCTGACATTACTACTTGATGAATGTTTCGCATAATAAACTGAATTACCCTTTTAAATTTGTATCCCCTATAAAATAAAATTGTTGCTAACGCCAATATCACTATTATAATTTTTTTATCATTTTACCATCTCCTCTCTTAAAACCATTTTTTTATCCAGTTTTTTTGCTTTATTATATTTACCTGATATCCAATTACTTGCTGGCTTAATAACTTTGTTATAAATAGGCTCTACAAAAAGTTTTTACTACTTTTTATTATATACTGGTTTGATTATATTATTATAGATTGGTCTTACTACATTTTTTTAAACTTTTTTTATATTAGTATTTTATAGTTATAACTTACTTTATTCTATCTCTGTATACCCAATTGAAAATCCACTGCAAATTAATAAATGGCTTCTCTTCTACTAATTCTTTTTAATATAGGTTTGAAATTCTCATATATTTCTTCCTTTATTTTTATTTTCATCTACTGTTGATATATCTATATGTTTCATTCCATTACCAAAAATCTACTATATCATCTAACATAAACAAATCATTAAAATAATAATTTTGTCTTTCATTACTTATATATACGTATTCATAGTTAGCATCATTTACACTGTATCCATATGATAGATATACATTTTTTTTGTAGTATTTTTTTATAGTTTTATCTCCGTCAACTCTATATCTAAACCCTTCACGATTAGCACTTGTCCCGTATATTTTTCTACCAACATCATTATTTCTAAATCCCTAGTATTACTACTTGATGAATGTTTTTGCATAATACACTGAATTACCTTTTAAATTTATATCTCCTATAAAACAAATTGTCGCTAACACCAATATCACCATTATAATTTTTTTATCATTTTACTATCTCCTCTCCTAAAAACCATTTTTTTATCCAGTTTTTTTGCTTTTATTGTATTTATCTGATATCCAATACTTGTTGGCTTAACAACTTTGTTATAAATAGGCTCTACAAAAGGTTTGACTACTTTACGTTGTTATTTCTGTAACAACTAATTTTATCATACAAAAGCTCCTTTTAGTAGATTTTTAATTAATCTATAATCTTATCAATTTATATATTCCAATTCTTTACATTATATCAGATATCACTACTCTCTCATAGTGAAAAAAAGGAAGACGATGACACAAAAGTCCTAAATTTTAAAAAAACGTATATTATAACTTATAGAAGCAGTTGTTTATTGATATCTAAATTCGCTTTATAAAAAGTTTTTTTAGATTGAAAATGATAAAAATAAGAATGTACAGTTTTGACAAAATAAAAAATGTACAAATAGGTTATAATAGTGCATATAAAAAGAAAGAGAAATATATGTACGTAAACCTAAAAAAATAAACAAAAAAATATAAAAAAATAACTCAACTATCAGATTTAGAAAAATCTACGAAAACAAATGGAGGTGTTTAACTTGAAACCTAACTTTAGTGAATTAGCTAGAGTTTTTAAAGAAAGATAGACGTACAATAAAAAGACATTATTACCAAGGGATAACAAAACAAACAAGAAATAAGCCATCAAAAAAATTGATGAATACACTCGATCTATTAGATAAATTATTAGAGAAGAATCTATACAAATATTCAAATCAAAAAGAATACTTTTGGCAATATTTGGTAGACCAAACAGAATTAAATATCAGCTATTCCGCATTTAGAGCCTATTTATTAAAGAATCAAAAATACAATAATTACTTTAAAAACAAATCACATAAGAATTCTAAAAGCTATACTTAGAGTAGAAACCTTGCCCGGAGAACAAGCTCAAATAGATTGGAAAGAAGATGTGAAATTCACAACTAAATATGGAGAAATATTGTCTTTAAAATGTATTTTGTATGGTTTTATCATACTCAAGATATAAAAATATTTCATGTAACACTTTCAAGAAATCAAGATGTATTAATTTCATGTATAACTGAATGCTTAGAACATATTGAAGGAGTTCCAAAAAGTAATTGTATGTGATAATATGAAAACTACAATGGATAAAAGCGCGAACTGTTAAGACATCTGGAGTAATTAATATAAAGTTTCAAGAATATGCAAAAAGAAATGGGATTTGAATTGAAACCATGTGTAGCGTACAGACCACAAACAAAAGGTAAAGTAGAAAAATATAGTAAAAATTACTAGATGAAATATACGCTTATAATGGTAAGTTAGATTATATAGAATTAGTAGAATTGGTGAATAAAATAATGATGAGGTGGAATCTACAAGTGCATCAAACAACAAGAGAGATTCCAATAATCAGCTTACAAAAAGAAAAAGATCCCTTACTATCATTACCACATGAGAGAATAAGGAATCGCTATAAAAATAACAACCCTACAAGTAAAAAGTAAATAAACAAGCAATGATTTCTTACAAGTCCAATCAATATTCAGTACTAATTGAATATATAGGTAAAAAAACTAAATCTACAAGTAGAAGATAATTATTTATACCTATATGATAACATGAAATTGGTGGTAAGTCATTTATTAAGTGAAAAATTAAATTATAAAGAAGCTCATTATGAGCAATTTGGTAAACACACTTGGAATGATATAGATGAAAAAAAGATTAAAAAGAACAAACTAAAAAGAAATCTAGCTGTAATAGGAGAACGATTCAATGATAACAAATAGATCTAATTATACTAGATTAAAAGAGAATTTAGAATATCTTAATTTAAAGCAATTCAACCACAGACTAGATGAGATAATAGAACTAACTCAAAAATAGAACAATGTCGATAATAGATATTCTATTAAAACTAACAGACTATGAAGTAGATGTGAAAAAAACAAAATGTAAAAGAATCTATGATTAAAGTAGCTAATTTTCCTTATAATAGATCATTAGACGATTTTTGATTTTTTTCATTCAATTCTGATATAAAATGAATTAGAAATAAGGAACTTAGCTAGTTTAAATTTTATAGAAAAACAATAAAAAAATTTAATATTTATAGGCAATAGTGGTGTTGGAAAGACTCATTTAGCAACAGCGATTGGAAGATTAGCAGCAAGCTCTAGATATTCAACATACTTTATAAAATGTCATGATTTAATAGCCAATTTAAAAGCCGCTCTAGCTGAAAATAGGTTAGAGCCACGATTAAAACACTATTCAAAGTATAGATTATTGATTATAGATGAAATTGGTTATTTACCTTTAGAAAAAAAGGTGATGAGAGGTTATTATTTCAATTAATAGACCGACGTTATGAAAAGAAGAGTATAATAGCCACATCTAATATTCCTTTTTCTGAATGGGCGACATTATTTAGTGATGACAAAGTGGCTTCAGCTATACTTGATAGACTGCTTCATCATGCCCATGTAGTACCTATTATAGGTAATTCTTATCGACTAAAAGATCATGTTAGTTTTTGAATAATTGTACATTTTTTTATTTTGTCACTTTTTGTACATTTTTTTATATTGACATTTACATTTAGATATCTAATAAACTATGCGAGGGTGACTCGACAAAATCAATTTCTTCGAAATCACGATTTTTTTGAGTCACTCCTATGCGTTCCCTCATTAAATCACTCTAATATTAAGTTTTTTTCTAAAAATTAATATAAAAATAAGACTCAAAAGCATTTCTACTCTGAGCCTTTTTATTTACTTACAACAAATCTAACTTACTACCTTTTTATGGCAGCTTTTTTTCGATATTTTTTTCAACAACACTATTCCTAATATTAAAAAAATACGAAAGCTAACACTAACTCTCCTCTAATTAGATATATGTTGCTTATTACACTCTCCCCACCTATTAATTTTTTTGAGATAAAAAGTATGATCGTGTTAGTGGTAAAGTATAGCAAAATTGCTCTACTAAATATGGAAAAATTACTAACTGGAAAAATTCGCTCCTGTAAATATTAAAAAGTACTTTTGTCTATAGTATTCGTTACTAGGTGAATTTCTGTCGTTAATAATATTAAACACGAGATAAAAAAATCCAAAAACAAGTCGCTACAAATATTGCTAATATTAAAAATAAAAACAAACTCCAATATTTTTTTTGTCCATTCCAAGCTAGTCCTAATAATAAACTAAGTACGCTAACTCCAAAAACTACCGATACAAAACTTAGTAACATAGTTGAGATTGCACTTGAAATTAATATTTCTGAAATACTCGTTTTAGTCGCTAACATTAGAGACAATGTTCCACTTGTCTCTCCCTCGCTAACTGAAGACCAACTCTATAAATTGCCGTAAATGCACTAGTCACTATCGCATTACTTATAACCCATTTTTCAATATTTTCCGCACCATAAACATAGTATCCTACTAGTGAATAACACATCATTTGCATTAGTGGAATTAACAAATCTATAGTAAAGAAAGCACGCCAATCATTTAATACCGAAGACATTTTTATATGAAAAAAACTAACTCTTCTAAAAAAATCTATACACATTTTTCCATATTAAAAATACCTCCAAAGTCCCATTAATAACACATAGTTTCTTAATTTTTTTCTAAATGAAAATATACTAATAATAAAAATAAATAATTATAATAATCACCAGTATAAAAGCTACTCTCAATAATTCTTCATTACTGCCACCTTGAACAGCTAATTTATAACCTTCCATCGCCCATGTTGGACTCAATAAGTATGAAATATATTGAATAAATTTCGGGAAGATCGAAATAGGAAAGACCATCCCAGTTAGCATTATTATCGGATAATCAATAACATTCATAAGAATACTTATTTTTTTCTAGATAAAGTAAATAATCCTGCCATCATAAAACCGACAGCTATCATAGACACTATCATTAAGATTGTTATTAATACAAAAATAACTAAAAACTTACAAACTGGATAGATTTATTAAATAAAAATTTTTACCGTCAACATATTAAGTCCAAAACTAAAAAAATTCCCCAAAGTGTATTCCCTAAAAATTTTTTTCCAAAAAATTATATTTTCGAAACCCTATCGGTGAGGTGAAAAATCATTGGCATAGTTCCTAGCCATTTTTTTCTCTATCCATATCACTAGCTGATGAAAAAAACAAATACTTCCCCAAAAAAAGTAGTAATTCCTGCTCCTATAAAAGCATATAACATAAAATCTTCCACACTACGATTTTGATAAATCATCCCGAGTAAAATTCCACTTAATATCGGGCTAATAAAAATACAAAATCTAAACATTGGACGTGCTATTGATTGTTTCATCTGAACTTTGGCACTCATTAATATTGCTCTCAACATATTATGCATCCCCCAATAGTTCTATATAAATATCTTCTAACGTTATTTCTAAATTCTTTTTATTTTTCTCTTCTTGTTCGCGTTCTTTCTTTGCTTTTATTTCTTCTTTTCTTTCGTTAGAAACTAAATTTTGGAGACCTACTACATCGTCTATAGCCAGTAACTTACCTTTTTTTATTATAGCAATTCTATCACAAAGTTCTTCTGCTTCTGGCATATAGTGAGTTGTTAGTAAAATAGTTACTCCTTCTTTAGACAGTTTTTTTTATTAATTCTCTTAATTCTTTTTGCTCCTACCGGATCTAATCCAATACTCGGTTCATCTAAAAATATTACTTTTTGGATTATTTAATAATGCTCTTGCAATTTGAAGTCTTTGTTTCATTCCTTTAGAGAAAGTTTCTACCTTTTTTTATCTATAAACTCACTTAACCCCACTTGAGCTATTAATTTTTTTCAATTAACTCTTTTTGATCTTTTAAAAAGGAATTTTTGTATAAATCTGCAAAAATATGCCAAGTTATCTCTTGCACTAAGCCGCCAATAAAGGCTCCTCTCACCACCAAAAACAAAATTAATATATTCTCTAACTTTTTTTAGCTTCCGAAAAAGTATCAAACCCAAACACTTTTTGCTTCTCCTTCGCTTGGAGCAAGCATCGTAGTCAAAATTTTTTTATCGTTGTTGTTTTACCCGCACCATTTGGTCCAAGTAAACCAAAAAAATTTCTCCTTCTTTCACTGAAAAGTCTATTCCTTTTATAGCTTCAAATTCACAATTTTTTTCGAAGTCTTAAAACTTCTTTTTAAACTCTTTACATCTATTATATTATCCATTACTTCCCTCCATAAAAATTAATACTATCTTAATTTTTTTCATCATATAATGCTTTTTTTTAATAGAAATAAGTTGTAAAATAAAGTGCAACAGAATACAAACTATTTTTGATTATTTCCATAGCATTTTATTTTTTTACACCCATACTTTCTAACAGTTACTAAACTTTTTAAACAATTTATGTTTACAATTAAAAAAATACTTAAATTCTATATTATATCCACGTTATTTCTACCTGTTCTTTTTCTATATCTAATTCATTATCCACTTTAATAGAAAGACTTTTTATAACGTTAAATTGTTTGTTATCATTAAATTCTTAACATTTTATTTTAATGGTGTTAAAAGAACTATAACAAGTAAAAATTCTACTGCCAATCCAGATATATCTCTGTTAAAAAAACATAGTCTTTTGGCATTTCATCTGACGTACTTATCTCATCCCCAACCCAGTTTCCTGTGTTGCATGAATTCCCGCATCCCAAAAGTATAGGTAACGGATTGGCAAAGTCACATTCAGAACCGTTTAAATATAAAACCTTAGTTATGTCTAGTGAAAAATACACCTTCTTTGTATGATTAATTGTATATAGGAAATCTCTTCCTTCTCTCGAAAAAAACCTTTAAATGGATTATCGAGTCGAATTCCATACTGTTTTAATATGTGAAGAGAATATTCAATTTCCTCTCTAACATCTCCTTCAGCCTCCTTAAAAGTTCCAGAGATATTTGTATACATCTCATCTACTGTGTCCACTGATGAACCAGGATATACTGATTCCAATGTATGTTGATAAAGTATTTCTAGCGATACATTATCTGAACTTTTTAAGTCGAGGTAATTCATCTCCTAGCCATATTATATGATCTCCTGCCCAATCAGTAGCTAATAATTTATACAACGCACATAAAAAAATCATTCCCAACATGAAGTGTTTGCCAACGTTTGCTACCATAACCAAAAATCAACAGGAGAAATATACTCCTTTTTTTATCTACATTAACCCACTGGTAACACTCACCCATATCTCAACCCCATTTCATTAAATTTTTTTATATCATATTTTTTTATAACTCATATTATATTTTTATAATATTATATACAATTAAATTTATTATCTTTACTTCTAATTATCCTGTAGATAAGATAAAAAAACACCTTACCTATTTTCATGAGTTTATTAAACAAAAAAACTACTTTAATAGATTTTTTTAAAAATCTGTAATCTTGTCAATTTATATATTAACTTATATAACATTGTATCAGATATCTATACTCTCTCATAGTAAAAAAAGAAAAAAATTATATCAGATTGATATGACTTCTCCACTTTTTCGAATGAATTTCCATTCTTTTTTTCTTTATGAATTATTATTTGTTCCTCGTTCTATTTCTTCTTTATAAATACTTATGATATATTTTTTTCCTTTTAACGTTTTTTTCAAATTTCAATAAAAACAAATATTCCCAAGCCAAACAGTATTGTTAATATGTTCAAAGATACTCCAAGAACTTTTATATTGTCATAAACGAAAGGTATTAATAAAAAAATAAGACGCCAAATACTGAATAAAAAAACTAGTTATGATAGTGTGAATAGCTCCAAAATCTTCTCCTTCATAATCATCATAAATCATTTTTTTCAAAGAAGTTTCCAGAAACTCCTATTACGACGAAGGTGATAAAGAAAAAAACAATAATTTCAGATAACTATTATCTATTATAAATACTAATAAAAAAAGCTAGTTCCTGATATCAAATAATCCATATAAAAAGAAATTTTTGGGAGGAACTTTTTACAAAAGGTGCAACCATTGCTCCTACTAAGTCCGCACCACGCCATACAGAAAGAACTAAAGCTAACCATTTTACATCAATATTTATGCTAATAAGATAAAGCGGAAGCAGTTTTAAAAGCAAGTCAGTAGCACCACTAAGAAATGCTTCGATAACAATTATCTTCGACGCTGCGTTTCGTGAAAATAATGTCTTTATATTACCGACTATACTAGCTTCAACCACCTCTTCTATTTCCTCAGCTTCTTCAGTAGTCTGAATATTTTTATTCAGGTTTAACTTTGTAAAGAAGTATATCCCCGCTAAAAAGATTGGAATACTTAGTTGCATAAGTGATAAATAAGTGATAAAAACCAAGTAACAGCGACGCAACAAAAATTACTAAGTATATCTAATGAGTTTGATGTAAAATATTGAATATCAACTGATTTTTTTTAATCAAATTATTATCATTATCAAGAACTTCTGGTGTCACTTTTTACATTTAACGAAGTAAGAACACAATTTACTAAGTTAAATAAAAAAAGTTATAAATAAATATAAAAAGCAATATGCGCTTTATTGACTAATGCAAATATTAAAAAGACTGACTAAGATAATATGCATAATTTGGAAACAGAGAATCCAAAACTTTGTATTTTTTTATCTTATTAAAGAAATAACTATATGAAAATGCGACTAGCGATGGAATCATTCCTATTAAAGCAAACGACGTCAAAGTACTCGCTTCTATATTATATACTTCTACCAAAGCAATCGTTACCGCAACCATATAAAAGCTATCTGCTATATTCAATACCGAACGCCCTAAGATTAGATTAATAAAAATTCTTAGGAAATATTTTTAGTAATTTCAAAAATTATGCACCTCCCATGTGAGTAAGTTGATTTGAATTATTTAAATAAAAATCTCTTCTCATCAATATCCTTAAAAATAATATACTCTTACTATATACAAAAAGAGCCTTTCTTTTTTTAGAGTCGCGACTCCTACGACTACATCAACTTGAGAGTATTTTTCTTTTTTTAGAGTCGGTATTACCCTCCGACTTTTTCTACACTTATTATAATGAAAAAAATTAATCTACGTCAAATTTATATATAGTAAAGATATAGTAAAATTATTACGGAAAGGGTAGAAAAAAATAAATTTCTTTTTAAAAAAATTAGATAGATATTGCTTCCCTTTTTTTACTTTTCGAATTATGTAACTTTATTTTATAGAATTTTTTTCTTCTCATTGAGATAATCTCTTATATAAAAATAATCTCAACTGATAAAAAAATTATAGCTATTTTTAATTACCTTTTGGAAAGAAAAATACAAAAATATAACTGTCGGTATCAATTCCATAAGTAATTGTAGTTTATTCTTTTTTTGAAAAATAGGTTGAGAATTTCTTCTAAACATAAAAATATATAAAAACCAATAGTTATAGTTGCAACTATAGATCCTAATATACTGTCCATTACAAATACCTCCTATTATGTATGTGGAAAATTTCATATTCTGTATAATTTTATTTTTTTATAGTTTTATTAGACTTTACACCATTATTTTTAATATGAAAAATACAATGGTATCAATACGAAAAATCTCAATGATAGATTTTTCTAATTTTTCTTTCTCCACAAATAATAAAAATCATATACGCTCTCTACAAATATTTATCTTCTATATTTCTATACTTTAATTAAACCTACTAACATTATTTTCTATCTTACTTACACAATTAGCAAAAAAATAAATTATACTAATGTTTTCATCTTTCATTAAATTCTAAATTATAATTTCCTTTGTTTATAATTAACTTTAACATAATAATCCTTTTTAAATTACAATATTATATTTCAAAAATATTTATATGATACCTCTTTCATTTTTATACATGTATATGATAATATATCTATAAGGAGGGAAACAAATGAAAAAAACATCTATTCTGTATTTATACTTTAATATTAGTCATATTTTTTTAACTGGATGTTCTTCAAAAAGATACTGATGGTTTCTTTTTATAATACTTTCACCAAAAAAATATGGATATGTTTTTTTATCAAATATTAATGTCTATGTTAAAAGTTGGGGTATTTCTATAATTATTATTACGCTTATTGTAAAAGGTATTATACTTCCTTTTTATGTTGAAAAAAATTATAAAAAAACAACGTACATCATCTATCAATATGGAAAAAAAGCAAAACCTGAATTAGATCTTGTACAGAGTAAAAATTAAAAAAAGCTTAGTGAAGATCAAAAAGAGCACTTAATAATGATGAACGAATGAAAATAAGAATTGAACAAACTGAACTTCAAAAAGAACTCTTTAAAAATATAAAAAAAGTATGATTGTTCACCAGCAATTTTTCGGTAATCTAATACCTATTCTAATTCAAGCACCGTTTATTTCTGGTTTATATTTTACTCTACAGAATCCAGTCTATTCAAAAGATATTCTTGATTCAAGCTTTTTTTATCCATTTCACTTGGAGAAAAAAATCTTACATACTATTAATTCTTGTTTTTTTGTAATATATATGATTGTTGGTAAAATTTCTCAAAAGCATGATGCAAAAGCAATCCTATGTCACAAAAACACACCAGAGGCTGAACGTATACAAAAATGTTTCTAAAAAAATATGGTTTGGATTACTCCTATAATGTTAACATTTTTATCATATACGAGTATCGCTGCTATAGGAATTTACTTTGTAGTCAGTGGTATCCTTGTAGCATTCCAAATATTATTAGGACGTAAACTTTATCCGCCTTATGTACCTAAGCCTGTAAAAAAACATCAAATAAACAAAAAAAGCAAAATTAGTAAAAATAAAACAAATGTACACTTAGTCATCTCTATAACAACTAAGTGTACATTTTTTTATCTCTCATCACCTAATAATTCTGATCTTATTATCACGCTTATCGCTAAAACAAACATTATTAGACTTAAGAATATTGTAACATAAGTATTTATATCAAATTCCATATCAAAGATCACAGTTCTCATACTCGTTAATTGGTAAGTTAATGGATTAAGTTTTGATATGTAGTATAGCACCTTAGAATTATCCAAACTATAAAAAAAGTCGGTGCAGCAAAAAAATTATCGGTAGTAATAATGTTCCTAAGATAAGGTCTCTAGTTCTATATGATACAGTTCCTAATGAAATGATAACCCCAAGAGAAAACCAAAAATACTAGACTAATAATTACAATAATTAATACTTTTAAGAAAGGAACTATCTGTATTTTTTTATTCCTAAAAAGAACGATAAAAAAAGTAAATTAATAATACTTGCACTATTGTGATTCCTAATGGAAATACTAATTTCCCTAAAAAAATAAGAAATAGCTGACGTTCCTTTTTATTCTTTTTATCCCGACTTTGACAGTTTCAGACACAAGAAAACCCTGATGAAAGGCGTAGCTATAGCGTTTCATCAGGGTGAAATTGGCATAATTTTCCTATATACATTTTTTTATATCAGAAACATATCCTACAAGAGGAATTTTATTCATCTTTACAGAATTAATTATATCAAGATACTCTTTTGATTCTGCATCCTTTATATAATAATCTCCCATTAATGTCTCAACACTTCCTAACGTTGTATTTCTTATTGCTTCTTGTATTTTGGCTGTCGATAAATTTACATTATTATCTTTTAGAAGTTTCTCAAGATATCTTTCTATTACTAAAGCTAAATAACAGATTAAAAAGTGAGCTCTTATTCTCTTTTCACTCCATACGAATATTGGTCTAGCTTCAAGATTAGTTTTTAACACTCTAAAACTATCTTCAATTTTCCATAGACTTCCATATATTTCTCTTACTTCTCTTCCCGTGAGCTCTTTTTGTGAATATTCTATAGCGAAGAATCCATCCATCTTTTCTGCCTCTTCAATTTGTTTGACATCTAATTCTATATCTAAGTTCCCCTTAGTTACTTTTATAAATTTCTTACCACCTTTTTTTAACTCTTGCTTCATCATGGATGGATTATTTAGTAGCTTGTCAGCTTTATCTAGAAGTCTCTGTCTATCAGCTTTATCTTTTTTATCTCTTTTTTCAGAATATCCTAAAAGTAGATTATCTTGTATTTTCTCGACTTTACCATCAACTCGAATTTCTTTTACATGTTCTATAAGTTTATATTTAAACTCTTTTTCTATTGTATATCCATCTTCAAATAGTTTTTTTCTTTTATTTCTTTCTTAGCGCCTTTTTAGCTTATATGCCATGACATAATCTAATCCTAGTTCTTTTAATAAAAAGTAGATTCTTACCAGAATTAAGTCCTCTATCTGCGGCTACTATTACTTTTTTTAATTTATATTTTTTTCTTTTAAATCTTTTATGACGGGATATAGTGTACTAAATTCACTCGTATTACCTGGATATAGTTCGTAACCAACTGGTATTCCGTTATTATCAATTAATAATCCCATAACTACTTGTACTTGATTTACTTTATTATCTTTAGAAAATCCAAAGCCTTTTTATTTCGTCTTTTTTTAACTGATTCAAAGTAGTATGTAGTTACATCGTATAATACTACATTTAATTCTCTGTTAAATTTTTTTCTTGAGTGTGCTATTTAAATGTTTTTTTCTAATTTTTTTCTTTTTCATCATAAATTATATCTAAAAACTCTGTAGTAATCTTCTAAAAATCAAATCATTTCGAAAAATCTACATAATTTTCTCTATGATCATATGCTGATTTCTTTGATGATGGAGTGAGTAGTCTTTGAAATACCAGTTGTTTTAGTATTTCTTCAATTTCTATTTTTACTTCTAGTTTTTTTATATCTTTTATCCATCTACTTATTCCCAGTTCTTGCCATATCTTCTCGTATACTAAATATCCATAGTTTTTTTACGTACTAAACCTTCTTTTTCAAAAATTATTTGTCTCGATTTTTTTATTTTATCTATGGTGCTTTCTTTTTAATCTTTCATTTTTTTCTTTTGATTTCTTTTTTTCTAATTTTTTTCTAGGAAGTTTTTTTATCTTGTTTTAGTAGTTTTTCTAGATTTCCATAATTTTTTTATAACTTTCATTTTTGGTTTATTAGTTTCTGGATCTCGATATGAATGAACTACTCTTACATATTTATTTCCTCTGTTTGTGTATACTTGAACTATCATTTTTTTGCCACCTCATATATATTATACCACATATACTTGTATATAGGAATAGCAAAGTAGAAAAAAAGTTGATTTTTTTCGATAAAATCAACTTTTCTTACAATATTTTTCTCTCGAAACTGTCAAAGTCGGGATTGTGATTCCTAATGGAAATACTAATTTCCCTAAAAAAATAAGAAATAGCTGACGTTCCTTTTTATTCTTTTTATACGCTAGAAGTCCCCATTTTTTTATCTAAATTCACTCTATAAACCGACTGATTCATCTGAGAATTTAGTATTACTCCAATTATTCCAACGAAAAATATATTCAATATAGCTAACATTTTCTCCTTTAAAAAGCCAAACTTGAAAAAAAGAGTTCCCTATCCCAAATCCAAAAGAATACAAAGTACAAAAATTGGAATCATAAGCTGTGTATATATAATCTGCTTATTATTTTCAATCGCCTTATATTCTATATACGATGTTGCTCAAAAAAATTCTTTATAACATTTTTTTCATATAATTACTCCTCCAATTCCAATATTCTCTTCAAGGTAATTTCTTCTTTCTGTAGACTTCCTATTGTAATATTTTTCTGCCAATAATAGTTTTAATATATTTGAAATTTCCTCTTCTTTTTCCAAGAAAAATTTTTTTAAATTTTTTTTATCATCAACGATTATAATAGTATCTTTATATTTCTCTACTATATCTTTACTTAATTCACCATTATAAGAAATATTGTATACTATTTCTTTATTATATTCTCTTAAGAATGTGCTCATTTCGCCAAAGTATAAACACTCCCCGTCATTTATATAAATTATCTTATTACAATACTTTTCTATAAGATCTAAATCATGAGAAGATATAAATACAGCATGTTCTTTATTATTATTTTTTTATGTATTCTAATATATTTTTTTGATAATACTACATCTAATCCTGTAGTAGGTTCATCTAAAAAAATAATATTTTTTTGAATTAGATACTAGACTTCTTGCTATCTGTACTCTCTGCAATTGTCCTCCTGATAATTCTGTTAGGTCAGATTTCTCCTTACCTTTTTAAAACCTAGAACATCAATAATCTCATCTACACTTTTCTTACTTATAGTATTTTTGAGAATACAATATTTCCCATATAAATATTGTCATATACATTTAAGTACCAATCTACTGATTGATTTTGCATACAATAATCCACATCTCGAACAGACACTCCTTCACCGAACAATACCTCTCCTTCGATATTAGAAAACAATCCTAATGTAGAATTAATTATCGTAGTTTTCCCTGAACCACTTTTTACCTATAAGTGCAATCATATCTCCTTTTTTTCCGCAGAAAAAGAAATATTTTTTTAATCGCGTAATCACTAGAGTTTTTTTATATTTATATGATAAATTTTTTTCACTGTTAATAGATTTACCATTTAACTCCCTCCTTCCGGTATTACGTTTTTTTCTTTTAATTACTTTCTAGAAAAAGGTTGATTTGCAAATACAAATCAACCTTCAACTCTTTAATATGTAGTTTACATGTAGCTTACACAATAAAGTGCATCTTCTTGAATGAGTGATTTTTTTAATCCAGTATCTACTTTAACAGATACTGTAAAAATCATTATCGTCTGTTAAAAATAGCTGATTCTCCTCCTCTATTCAAGTTATAATGAGAAACAATAATTTTTAAGATCATAAGAAACTCAAAAAAATAATGATGATTCTCTTTAATATTATTTACATTATAAACTATAAAAATTCCAATATCTAATACCATTTTTTTGTCCTCCTTATTTTATGAGGTTATAAAAGCTTTTATAGATTTATTGTAATATAAAAAAACGATGTGAAAGCAATATGAAAAAGAAAAAAATGCTTTCTGAAAAATTATTCCTTATTTTTTTATAGTAAATCACCCCACGTATATGAGTTATTATATACACTTTTTTTAAAAATTTAGGGAATTTAGATCAACCTCATTATATTGATTCTTAAATAAAATTAAAAAAATGTACACCTAGCTATTTCTAAAAATCAACTAAGTGTACATTGTTTCATTAATTTTTTTCATTTTTTTCTGAAAAACTTTTCCTTAATCTAATAAAGTATGCTCTCTATTTCTTAAATTCACATACAACACATGAATAGCCGAAATTGCATTTATTAGCAAAAATATAATAAGCAATGTTTTCAACGTATAATCCTGCAAAACTCAATATAATAGTAAATAATGGTGCACTTATTCGAAAAAAATTTGTACTATACTTTTTCTATAATCCTTATCATTAATTTTTTTATAAAATTAGTCCTTAACTTTATACTGATTAATACCCCGAGTGCAACTATTAAAGATAATAATATCACTTGTAATGGTAAAAAAATACCTCACATATAACCAATATGAAGAATACTATATCAAAAAAATTATGTAAGACATAAGTATCTTATTTAAATTTATATCATATTTCTTAGTAAGTATTAAAAAAATAAAACTACTGTTAGTCCTGGTATAAAAAAATATAATACTAGAATACTGTATTAAATTCCTAGCCGCTAATTGTTTTTATAAACAACGGTATAAAAAAATACTGCTGCTCCTGACAATAACGCTGTATTGATAATAATATATTTTCTTTTCAACTTATTAAAAAAACTAATCTCTCAGAATTTTTTTCTCAGTTTCATTTTTTTAAAAATTATTTATTTTGAAACTTGAAAAATAAAAACAAACATAATTATAAATACTATTAAATATTCATCAATATTTACCTTATAAATATAACTACCTAAAGAAAAAAACCAAGTAATTTAGACAAGTTGCTATATAAGGATATATCTGTTACTCCAGCTTTGATAGACTTACTTTTCTCTATTACAAATAAATTGTAATTAAGTAGCACTATCGATATTAATAAGTAATAAACAAAAATAAAATGTTAAGACATAATATAAATTTATGTTATTCTTAAGAATAAATACTACTACTGAAAAAAACTATTAAAAATATAATATAAATACTTTGTTTTTTTATACTAGTTAAAAATCCTGAAATAACTAGTGTCTAAAAAAATAAATATTTCTATCAAAGTCGTTATTAACAAAAATAAAATATATAGGAAAATTATATACAGATATAAATTTCACCGTTATGTATGAATATAAAACACTCAAAAATTAAGTTCAAACATAAATATAAACTTCTCGCTAATTTAACATAAAAATTCTATAAAAAAACACCTCCTGGATGATTCACTTTTACTCTTATTTCTTATAACTGTCTAACCTTCTTAACTATTATGATCCTGTACTTTGATATTTTTTTAATCCGAAATTCCATATTGTTTTTATAGATTAATATAAGTAAAAAGCGGTCCAAATAATATTAAAAAGCCATGTTTCTAAATTAAAAACTATCATGTGAATTTATTAAATTTACCACTGGGAAATATCCCACAAATGCGAATGGAATAATTATTAGTACTACTTTAATGAAAAAAACGGATAAATATTAACTGGATAATTTGCCAATTGATACAATTGCCATAAAACTGATTTTTATACCATCATTTGTTATCGAAAAGAAGCTAATTGATAATAATGCTAAGTATATAGCCTCTCTTACCAAAAACCGCAGATATTGTAAACAAAAATGAATTTTATTATAAATAAATAATTTACATCAATATCTAAGTTATACAATGAAAAAAATCACAATTACTACACCTGTAATTAACTCAAATAAAAGCTTCCGCATCTAATTGAAAAAAATAATAAATTGATAAAGTATATTAAGCGGTCTTAATAAAAAAATAAATCAAGTTCTCCAGTTTGAATTAAATATGGGACTTCTAAAGTTGTAACGAAGAAAAAAATTCCCATAACGCCGATGTTAATGTTAGAAAACCATATAAAAAAACAACAATTGATATAAAGAAAAACCCCCGATTAATTCTGTATAATTAAGCGTAATAAGTAATACAAACAATGTTGTAAGAGTATCTAGTAAATAACCCAAATTTCCTATAATAAAAATCTAGTTTATAACTCAATATCCTTTTTACATCCATTTTAAAAAAACTCTGTATATAAATATAAATGTTTCTTCATATTAACCTCCCATTATATCAAACTTGTTAAATACATATTGTGATAGTCTTTTTGAAATTATCAATAATATGATTAACCAAAAACATCTGTACACCAAGAATAAATAAGACTTTTCCTAAATCATTATCATGTACAATAATAGAAATAGGTGCATACATTACAGCGTAAAATGGAGTTACCTCTGATATTCTTAATAATAGTTTCGGATATAAATCTAAAGGTAGCAACCCTCCACCGAAAAATAATAAGAAGAGCATTAACTAATTCAGATACACCGTTTATTCTTATAAATACTGTTGATAATAATGCAATAATATAACCTAATAAAAAAACGCAACAATATAACTCAAAAATATACACAAATATAAAAAAAGTACAAATCTCTTAAGAGATATGGTTCTAAATATTAAATTATAAAACAGTAAAATATAAATAACTAAAATCGGTAGTGCTTGGAATTTTTAATTTATAGAGAAAAATTGCCTAAAGTAGTGAAAAAAACGTTATGACTATTAATCTATTAGGCTTATTCAAATAATTAATAATAGTACCTTTTTAAAAATTTTCTCAGATACAAAAATTGGTAGTTATTTTTTTATAGGTAAAAACTATTTGTAAAATAATCGCAAACAGAACATAAGTTATTATTTCATCAATATTTTTTTAGAATTGTATTTTTTTCAACATATATCCAGATACTATACTGTATTAATACCATAGAAAGTGATGCAATTATCTGCATTATCGTATTAAATTTGTATTGTAATAAACTTTTGTATTGATATAAAAGTATAAGCAAAAAAATCTATTCATATTTATCACCCTGTCTTATCCTTCACAAGCAATACTACTTGTAGATTTAAGTCTAATACTTCAGTTTGTGTAATAATACTTTCATTCGGTAGTAGTTTTATTATATCTAACACATTAAATTTAGTTTCATCAAAAAAACAAATTCTTTAGAATCAATATTAGTACGTAAAGGCAATATTCCTTCTTTAGCTAAATCTACTATATTCTCTCCGTACATTTTTTTAATTTTTTTATATTTATTAAAAAAATTTGCTTTGAAGCTCTTCACTTCACCATCATAATTAATTTCACCATCACTTATCAAAAATCATTCTCTTACATACTTTTTTTCAATATCAGAAATCTCATGAGTTGTTAGTATGATAGTAGTATTATACTTCTCATTTATTTTTTTAGTATTAGTTCCATAATTTTTCTTCTTTGTTTCTATATCCAAACCGATAGTCGGTTCATCTAAGAACACCAGTTGAGGCTTATGAATAATACTAGCTATAAACTCCCCACGCATTCTTTGTCCTAAAGATAGTTGCCTTACTGGTTGATATAAGTACTCTTTTACATTTAACTCTGTTATCAAATAGTCTAACCATTCTTTATTATCTACTTCATAGATTTTTTTGATAAATACTCAAAAAGAATCAATTAGTGGTAAATCCCACCATAAATGTGATTTTTTTGTCCAAATAACGCACCTATGTTTTTTTAGCGTTTTTTTGCCTGTTTACAAACGGAGCTTTACCGAACACTTTTTATTGAACCTTTTGTAGTAGTTAGTATTCCTAACAGTAATTTTATTGTTGTAGATTTCCCAGCTCCATTATTTCCTATGTACCCTACAATTTCTCCTTCTTTAATACTAAAATTTATGTCCTTCAACGCTTGTTTAACCGTCTTTTTCTGTATTAAAAAAAGCCAACTCTATTTTTTTTATTATGTAATCTTTACTAAGACTCTCAACACTAATTATCTCTTTCATAATATTTCCTCTTATTTTACTAATTTATTATCTGATTTATGATGATTTTTCTTTATCAAATTCTACTATTTTTTTCTAGAACCTGTTCTTTTGTTTTTTTACTATATTAACGTGTTTTTTTCTCATAAAGTCAATATTTTTCTGAATATTGCGTTTATTTTTTTCTTTTAATTTGTGATAAGGAAATTATTTTTCGCTAGCGAATTCTGTGATTCTTGAAACAATAAAAAAACAACCCCATCTCACCAAATTAGGAGATGAGGTCGGAATTACATAATTTATTTCTATTGTTTTTTTAACTCTTTTTTTCATAACATTTCCTCTTATTTTTACTAATTTATTATACCAATCAAAAATTTAATCCCATCTCTTTTTTTATAAATTCATAAGATCTTTCTGGTAATGATGAACGTAGTTTCTCTAACTCCACTTTAATTTTGTGCTTAAATAATGTCAATTCATCAACTTCTTGAAATATAGATATAGAAAAACATTAATGAATATATACTCTTCCTTACACTAGATAGTTTTTTTCCCTCTTGTTTTATTAATATGATGGTTTGTTCCAGCTAGTCTCTTAACATCTTCTGAATGCGGCAATTTATCTATGAATTTCATAAAAATTATCATCTATTGGAATCGAGGTACTAGTGCAATAAAAATCTCTCATTATGTGCTGTAATATTCCTATAAATACCCAGAATTTCTAGTATTCTAGAAAAAAATTAACACTGTTTATAAGCAATCCTCCATCCCCTGCTATATTAAATTTTTTTCTAATATTTTTTTCTTTAACTTCATCTATTTGTATATTAAAAATATTTACCAACACTTCCAAATGTCATAATATTCATTAAAAACCCACATTGGGAGATATGTGTGTTCATCTAATAATGCTAAAAATAAAAAAATATACAATTTGGTCTAAATAAAAAATATACAAAAATAATATAAAAAAATATTCCCATATAGTTTATACTCATAGTAAAAAAACAATTATGAGGGAACAAATGGAAACTAACATTATTGGAGAATTAAACAATTTGAAAGAACGAGATATAAAAACCAAATTTCAGTGAATTAAGTAGGAAATACGGATTACATAGGCATACAATAAAAAAATACTGGGATGAGGGAGGAAAAAAATAATAAAAATCTAGAAATAAACCTAGTGTTTTAGATAAATACAAAGAGGAGATAGAAGAAATACTTAAAGAAGCTGGAGTAAATAAAAATAGGTGCATATGAATTTTTTTAACATATAAATATGGAAATATCTGTACTTATAGCAATTTTAAACAATATACGCTAAAGCATAATATAAAAAAAGAAAAAAAGCACAGACTGCACACGTTAGATATGAAACTCAACCAGGATATCAAATACAAGTAGATTGGAAAGAGAGTTTAAAAAAATAGAAACGAAAAACAGGAGAAATTATAAAATTCAATCTATTCGCAGCCACACTAGGATACTCAAGAAAAACATGTATTTATAATCTCAAAAAAACAAGAACAACAGAAGACGTACTCAGATGTCTTATAGAGACATTTAAATACCTAGGAGGTGTCCCTCATGAGATACTTACAGATAATATGAGTTCATTAGTAACTATATTTAAACATGATAAAAGGAAACATCCAGAAGTATTAGCGTTCGAAAAAAAGATTTAGGAATTAAAAATCAAATTTTGTAAAGTTAGAACACCTGAAACAAAAAGGTAAAAGTAGAATCAGCAAATAGGTTCGTGAATAGAATAACAGCATTTAATAAAAAAATAGAAAACGAAGAAGAGTTATACGCTATAGTTAATCGTATAATGAAGAACTCAAACGAACAGAACAATCAGACAACTAATCTACCACCTAATGTGTTATTTAAAAAAGAAAAAGAATACCTCCAACCATTACCAAATAAATGTTTACTAGATGACTACACACTACCAATATTTAGTCAAAAAGTACCAAACACACTATTAGTAAATTATAAAGGTCGAGGATATTCTGTACCTAAAAAGTTTATAGACAAAAAAAGTAATACTAAAACCATTTGAAAAATAAACTATACATTTATTATAACACGGAATTAGTCACAATACATAATATAACAAATCAAAAAAATGAATTATAAAGAAAAATCATTACAAAGAAGCCTTGGCAAGTAATTTTTTTATAATAGCGAAGAATATGACATGAAAAAAACTAGCTGAAGAAAAATTTAGAATTATTTAAGGAGTTAAAAATATGACTAATTATACACGATTATTATCAAATTTAGAAGAATTACAATTAAATAGAATCAAAGATAATTTAGATGAACATATAGGAAGGATAAATAACAAAGAACTAGATTATATTGAGAGTTTGCATGAACTAACAAATTTAGAAATACAAGCAAGAGAAGATAGAGCAACACATGCTTGTGTAAGAGTAGCAAACTTCCCTTACAGAAAAAGAATTAAAGGATTTTGATTTCTCATTCAATCCAAAGATTAATAAAGAAAAAATACTAGATTTTAAGCATTTGAGATTCATAGAAAATAAGGAAAATATACTATTTCTTGGTGTCCCTGGAGTAGGTAAGACACATTTAGCCACCTCTATAGGTATAGAGGCGGCTAAGAATAGGAAAAATTACTTACTTTATAAATTGTCATGATCCAATATTACAATTAAAACGAGCAAAACTTGAGAATAGATTAGAAACTAGATTAAAGTTTTTTTCAAAAATACAAAGTTCTCATTATAGATGAGGTAGGATATCTACCTATTGATAAAGAAGGAGCTAATCTATTATTCCAACTTATAAATAAAAAGATATGAGAATAGTTCTACAATAATAACTACAAATAAACCTTTTTCAGAGTGGGGAGAAGTATTTGGAGATAGTGTGCTAGCTAGTGCTATATTAGATAGACTACTACATCATTCTCATGTGATTAATATTGTTGGATCTTCATATAGATTAAAAAGATAAAAACATTTCTTAAATCTACTAACTAATTTAGACTGGTTGTATAATTTTATTTTGTCTTTTTTTGTATATTTTTTTACATTGACATTAACACATCTATATATTTTTTTATATATGCTTTCTTTTTCCTTTGCCTTCCTATATTTGAATATATCATTGTCATAATTTCATCATAGACAGTGTCATTTGTATATCTCTTTTTTCTTAGGCTTCATGTACTTAAGGGTAGCTAAGTCATACTATGTTCCAGCTGTTACTGTATATCTATGACCACTTTTTTTCCCGACTTTGACAGTTTCGAGAAAAAATATTGTAAGAAAAGTTGATTTTATCGAAAAAAATCAACTTTTTTTCTACTTTGCTATTCCTATATACAAGTATATGTGGTATAATATATATGAGGTGGCAAAAAAATGATAGTTCAAGTATACACAAACAGAGGAAATAAATATGTAAGAGTAGTTCATTCATATCGAGATCCAGAAACTAATAAACCAAAAAATGAAAGTTATAAAAAAATTATGGAAATCTAGAAAAAAACTACTAAAACAAGATAAAAAAACTTCCTAGAAAAAAATTAGAAAAAAAGAAATCAAAGAAAAAAATGAAAGATTAAAAAGAAAGCACCATAGATAAAAATAAAAATCGAGACAAATAATTTTTGAAAAAAAGAAGGTTTAGTACGTAAAAAAACTATGGATATTTAGTATACGAGAAGATATGGCAAGAACTGGGAATAAGTAGATGGATAAAAGATATAAAAAAACTAGAAGTAAAATAGAAATTGAAGAAATACTAAAAACAACTGGTATTTCAAAGACTACTCACTCCATCATCAAAGAAATCAGCATATGATCATAGAGAAAAATTATGTAGATTTTTCGAAATGATTTGATTTTAGAAGATTACTACAGAGTTTTTAGATATAATTTATGATGAAAAAGAAAAAAATTAGAAAAAAACATTTAAATAGCACACTCAAGAAAAAAATTTAACAGAGAATTAAATGTAGTATTATACGATGTAACTACATACTACTTTGAATCAGTTAAAAAAAGACGAAATAAAAGGCTTTTGGATTTTCTAAAGATAATAAAAGTAAATCAAGTACAAGTAGTTATGGGATTATTAATTGATAATAACGGAATACCAGTTGGTTACGAACTATATCCAGGTAATACGAGTGAATTTAGTACACTATATCCCGTCATAAAAAGATTTAAAAGAAAAAAATATAAATTAAAAAAAGTAATAGTAGCCGCAGATAGAGGACTTAATTCTGGTAAGAATCTACTTTTATTAAAAAGAACTAGGATTAGATTATGTCATGGCATATAAGCTAAAAGGCGCTAAGAAAGAAATAAAAGAAAAAAACTATTTGAAGATGGATATACAATAGAAAAAGAGTTTAAATATAAACTTATAGAACATGTAAAAAGAAATTCGAGTTGATGGTAAAGTCGAGAAAATACAAGATAATCTACTTTTTAGGATATTCTGAAAAAAAGAGATAAAAAAAGATAAAGCTGATAGACAGAGACTTCTAGATAAAGCTGACAAGCTACTAAATAATCCATCCATGATGAAGCAAGAGTTAAAAAAAGGTGGTAAGAAATTTATAAAAAGTAACTAAGGGGAACTTAGATATAGAATTAGATGTCAAACAAATTGAAGAGGCAGAAAAAGATGGATGGATTCTTCGCTATAGAATATTCACAAAAAAAGAGCTCACGGGAAGAGAAGTAAGAGAAATATATGGAAGTCTATGGAAAAATTGAAGATAGTTTTAGAGTGTTAAAAACTAATCTTGAAGCTAGACCAATATTCGTATGGAGTGAAAAAGAGAATAAGAGCTCACTTTTTAATCTGTTATTTAGCTTTAGTAATAGAAAGATATCTTGAGAAACTTCTAAAAGATAATAATGTAAATTTATCGACAGCCAAAATACAAGAAGCAATAAGAAATACAACGTTAGGAAGTGTTGAGACATTAATGGGAGATTATTATATAAAGGATGCAGAATCAAAAAGAGTATCTTGATATAATTAATTCTGTAAAGATGAATAAAATTCCTCTTGTAGGATATGTTTCTGATATAAAAAAATGTATATAGGAAAAATTATGCCAATTTCACCCTGATGAAACGCTATAGCTACGCCTTTCATCAGGGTTTTCTTGTGTCTGAAACTGTCAAAGTCGGGACTATGTTCCAGCTGTTACTGTATATCTATGACCACTTTTTTTTCTTCTATTTCTTCAACACTAAAAAGTTTCCCTATTATAATAAATTCTTCGTAAATACTCATTCTCCTTATGCAAAGTTTCAGAAACTATTTTGTTCTGACCATAATTAGTATGAACATCATAAAAAGATTGAATTATAGCGTGTTTCAATTTCTCCTCGATAATTAATATTTCTTCTAAAAAAATTAATCTTAATTTCCTATCAAATTGATATAACGCCTCAAAAATATTCTGGTATAGTTCCTAAAATATAATAGTCCTCATTTATATTAGCTCCTGCTGGATAATTACCTTTATTCTCCAAAAAAATGGGTTTTTATAAGCATTTATTAGATTATAATGACTATACTTTTCAAGTATTTTTTTTACTAGCTTCCTCTATAGTCATACCTCTTTTCACTAATAAATCTATTCTCTCTGTTTGAGTTTTTATATATTTTCTCCATAAGTGACCATTCTCCTCTTATTAGAAAAAGTTCCCCACTGTATACACAGCAGGGAACTTTCTATTCGATCTGTATGTTCAGTATATCATACATTAACTAAAAACTACAATATAAATCCATCATTTTCTAAAAAAATATGTGAATGAAAAGTGATAATGTTCTAAGTAGAAAAAAAGAGACAATGTCCTAACACAATAAAAAAATAGGCTGCCACGCAAGTCCTAAATTTTCTAGTGGTTATTTCATTAGGTGTATCTGGATATTCCCCTCTTTCATATAGCTCAACACATTTTACTTTAAATTCAAAAACTATAACGCATAAAAAAATACCCCTTTCACTGGTGGTAATAGTACAAAAAAATTTGGACAAATTTTGGAGACTATTTATTATGAAAATTAACAGATGAAAAATAAAATGGTAACAATTTGAAAATTTTAATATAAAAATCATGCTCCCTCTACTTCACTTCTTCCTTTTTTTCCTATAGTATTCTTTTTGTAAAAATCTACGCAACTTTTTTTAAATCTATACAAAGAACTGATGTTTTCTGAATCTCTTTTATTTGATAACTTCCCTTACAATTCTCCAAGAATTCTTTCTGTACTGCTAAAAAAATCATCATATATATCTAATTCGATATTAGAGAACTCTAACCACTCACCATCCACATTAGCACTTTCTTTTTATTGTTTTTTTCGATTTAGTGAGTACTCTGCAAGATGCAATGCTGTATTAGATTCAAAATCAATTCCTAATAATAAAATTTTGGCATTTTGATCATACAATCTCCCTAATGGTGAATTGTATCCTAAGCCATCATCTAATGGATGCTCTTTTATAATTTCCTGTGCTTTTTCTCCTATTGCTGAAAAAAAGAATATAGTGGATGAGAACTTCTAACAGAATGTTTTAGATTCATAACAAACTCGCTAAATTTTTCCCATACCTCGTGTACTAGATAGATCAACATCATAAGATAAACTTTCCTGTTTTATTTTTTCTATCCACTCCTTAGGAACTTTAGGATATTCCCAATACTCTGGAGACATATTTTCTAAAGATTGTGTTGGAACAACGAGCGTTCCACTTTCTCCTAATCTTTCCATAAGTGCTTCATAAATACATCTTGCACCACCGATTATATAACCAAATTTACTAAGAGAAACATGTGCAATCAAGATATCTCCTTCTCCTATTTCTAAATCTTTAAATAAATTTAAAAAAATCACTTTTACCTGTTGGCATTAAATTATTATCTAAAGCATCATTCATAAACTTATAACTCATGCTTGTCCTCCTTATTAAATGGGAGTGACTCAAAAATCTTATTTTCGGAAAAAAATCGACTTTGAGACATTCCCCTATTTTTCATTCTTCTATTTAATCTATATCATTTTTTTACTAACTTTTTACTTGTATCACAATTTTATAATATTATCAAATTTTCCTCTTAGTTCATCACTTATGTCATGGCTAATCATTATTATCGTTAATTCTCTATTTCCTAACAGCATTTCTACTAAACTTTTCGCTGATTCTTTGTCTAAAGCTGATGTTCCTTCATCAATTAAAAAGTACTTTTTTTCCATTAAATAACGCTCTAGCTATAGCCAATCTTTGGCGTTGTCCTCCTGAAAGATTCTTTCCATGGACCTCTACTTCTGAATATAAGAAGTCTTTCTGTGTTAAGCCAACTTTTTCTAAATATTTAGCTACTTCACTATCCTCAACTACTTCTCCCATAGTTATATTATCTTTAACAGTACCTGAAAAATACAAAAATTTTTCTTGCTGAATTATAGTCAGTTTTTTTCTAGTATTTGTTTAGTAGATAATTTCTTCAAATTGATACTACAATACTCTACACTACCTTCATAATTTCTTAATTGTCCTGTAATAATTTTTAAATAATGTTGATTTACCAACGCCACTATCTCCACTTATTAAATATTTATTCCCTCTTTTATATCAAGATTCACATTATTTAGAATTTCTTTATCACCATAACTGAAATGTAAGTTTTTAATTTTAAATAATATTTCTCTTAAAGAATATTCAACAGGTGAGTGAGTATCCTTATTATTTAACATGAATTCATCATGCTTAGAGAAAAATAGGTTTTGTCCCTTTAATAAATGCTATTCTATAACCAACTTGGCTCATACCATCAAATACAAGATTAGCAAACATTCCTACGGCTGCAACTGCACCGATTTCCAAATTATCTTTAACAACTAAATACCCTGTAACAAAAAAACTAATAACACTTGGAAAAAAAGACATTTAAGCCAAAGTTAAGCATATAATAATTACTTTCCAATTTACTTTGTTTAACTAATACATTTTTTTCAAAAATTCTACTTATATTAGCTATTCTTTTTAGGAATTATATGCAATTTATTAAGAGAGAAATACGTATCATAGCCTAGAATCGTCTCCTCTAACGAAGTAACATAGTTTTCATTTTCTTTAGTAACCTCTGTTCCCATATTATGCAGCTTTTTTTATTAAAAAAATTTTTGGAAGATAAATTAATATTCCTGTTCCTATAATAGTAATTAAAGAAATAATCCAGTGATATTTCAATAGAGCATAAAGAGAAAAATACCACACCAGAAAGACTATATATTATAGCAAATATATTCCTCAAACCTTTTTTTCTTGAATCATTTGAATATCGTTGTTAAACCAAGATTGATAAACACCGGACGAGTTATCTCTATACTTTTCAATATCTAATTCTATAAGGCTAGTAGATAAATTATCTTTAACATCTATTCCAATATCTTGAATAAAAATCTCCTCTCTTACCTTTTACCACCCTATCAATTACTATAATAACAATCCACGTAACTGATAAGAATAAGATAATTTCAAAGAAACTATGTAGATTTCTGTTAGTAAGCACAGTTATTGCATCTGCATTTAAAAAAGTTACTTTTTCATAAGAAATAACTGTCTTAACAATATAAGAAAAACAAATTAATAAGAACCTATATTTAAATTTTTAAAACATATTTTTTTCATAAATACCTCCTACTTTTTAATTCCACTTAATTTAATATCATGCTATTAAGGGGAATTTTTGAGAAATATATAAAACACCAACTTATATTTATACATTTATTATAGTATAAAAAAAGATGATAACAATATAAACTTATAATTTTCAGAAAAATTTACTATAATTGTCTTGACATGAAAAAGTCAGTATAATTAAAGTTACATAAATACTATAGAGGATCCAAAAAAATAACTAAATCTTAAAAAAAGTTTATCTGAAAAACTTGTATTCATAGTCTAAACTCATCTTATAAAAAGCTTTTTTTAGTGATTTAAGAAACTTTGTGGAGAAATTGACAAATCAATGTCTCAAAAAGTCGCTATTTTTTTGAGTAACTTCTATAGAAATATAATCTATACAAAGGAGAGCAATATGATTAAAAAAATATTTTAGAAGTTATAGCATTGAACAAATTAAAGTTATGCATTATGTTTATTTTAACACTAATAGTATCAATAGGGACTGTTTACGTTGTATACGCTCGTGTTGATATTGTTGATTCTGTAATATACAAAACAGGGTCTCTATGGACAAAAAGTTGGTGTTATTATTTGTATTTTAATAATAGTAGAATTACTTAGAGCCTGGTTAAAAAAATTATAATTGCACAATTAGTTAAACAATGGAAAAATATATCTAGGTGATAGAATTAGTAAAAAAATATCGAAACTATGTCTCAATCGGAATTTAATAAGATTGATTCTGGTGAGCATATGACTAAATACACTTATCAACTTGAATTATTATCTGCGTATTTATTCTCACCATTAACTGGTTTACTTAGTGCTATTGTATTATTTATCTCATCAGTAGTATTTTTTTATGGCTTATCAATTGGAAATTTGTTGTATTCGCCCTATTATCATCAATCGCTATGTTTTTTTAATAAGCGGTAAATTCGGTAATAAAATTAGTGTAGGATATACAAATTTATCAGTTTTATCAGGGAAATTTTCTGGAGTTTTTAAAGGAATATTTAACAGGTTATGAAGATTTAAAAAAATATCGGTAAGATAAATTTATTCTCAAAAAAATATTAAGGCTAGTCAGATTCAAAAAGAAGATCAACAGTATAGTATTTCTAAATTAATGGCATTTGCTGAGTTAACTTTACAAAGTATCGAGAAGTTACTTGAATTATTAATTTTTATATTTGCGATTTACTTAGTTTTTAAAAAAATGAATTAACTATAGGAACGATAGCTTCGGTATCTACTATACTAGGCATATACCTTACTTCTATCAATCAATTGGTTGATTTGTATATTAAGGTAATCGGTACAAAAAGAAATATTAAATAGCGTTATAACTAAATCAACATCTAAAGAAACAATTTATCCACATGTTGAAGAAAAATATTGAATTTAAAAAAACTTTAATTATAGTTTCGGAGATAACCATGTTATTAAAAAAACTTCAACTTTAATATAAATAAAGGTGGAAAAATACGCCGTAATCGGTAAAAAGTGGTTCTGGGAAATCTACTATAATTAAGTTGCTACTAGGAAAAATTACAATCCAACCAAGATAAAGTTTTTAATCGATGGAAATCCTCTTGAAATACAAGATGATATTAACTTCTCCAACGAAATTGGATATGTGAGTCAACAAACATCTATTTTCAGCGGTTCAATTCGATATAACATCACTTTAGATGATAGTTATTCAGATGAAGAAATATGGAGCATATTGGAAAAAAAGTTTGTTTAGCTGATAGAGTTAAAAGCTTTTACCTAATGGCTTAGATCACAATCTATCTAATATGGGAGAAATTCTATCAGGAGGGGAAAAAGCAAAGATTAGTTCTTGCAAGAGTTTTTAATTAGAAATTATCCAATTTTTAATTCTTGATGAAGCAACCTCAGCATTAGATGAAAGAACAGCAGTACAGATAGAAAAACAATATCTTAGCTGACGACAAGTTAACCTTAATAATGATTTCTCACCATATACAAGAAGAAATCAAAAAAACAACTAACAGAATGTGTAGAATTAAAAAGTACAGTAATATGATTTATTAAATGGTTTAAATAATGGGAGTGACTCAAAAAAATCGCGATTTTTTTGAGTCACTCCCTGTTTTTATTTTCCCCTATATAATCAAGCAACAACAGTACAACAATTATATTAAATACCTACATTCCAAATTAAAAATTTTTAAACTAAAAAAATTTCTACACTTTGAACAGTGTTTTCCTCCAGACTTTGTTCAAAAAGTATAAACTTATGCAAATTTCTTATAAAAGTATAAATATCTCATTATGAATAGAAATGAAACTAACACAAATAGAAATGCAAACTTAACTAGATTATCTATAAATTGTAAATAGATAAATACTAGTAAAACTCCTATCACTTCTACCAAGTATTCTATTACACTCGCTTTTTTTCCAGTTGATTTTGTCATATAAGTCAACCACATAATATTGAGCAATACCTAATATCATAAACGCCAACGCAGCTAAACTATATGCCTTAATGTCTGTTTTGTCTTGAGTGAAAGCTTCAGGTAAAAAAAGCTTGTAGTGTTAGTTAAATATTTATTCATCGCTATAAATAAGAAGCCTACTACTTCAACTTGCAATACCAACAAACCTAAATCTTTAAGCTTATTCATTTTTTTCTCCTCCTCCCTTTTTAAAAATTATTTTATTAACTAATACAATATAATTACTTATACTTATTCAATTATATTATACCATTTTTTTTAAAAACGTATTCAAAAATATTTTTTTGATGTAATGTTACGTGTATTTTTTTTAATTCATCAGAAAAATAATACTATACCAAAAACCTAATAAAACTATAATAACCGATATTAATATCGCAATTTCTACCGAAAAAAATATGTTGAAATACCTCCACCTATTGTCGCTCCTAGTGGAATAAAGTTCTCTTCCAAAAAAATTCTCCAAATAGCAGAAACACTTCCCAACATTGATAAATCAACATTACTTTGTCTTATTGTAGTAGCATTCACATTATATAAAGGCATCGCTGCTCCTATACACATAGTTGCAACAAATAAAGATAATGTACTCTCTTCACTGCTTAAATAATAAAGAGTGAAAGTTCACTGCATATAAAAATAAATGATAATATTATAGTTCTTCCCATTCCTATAGTATCAGATATTTTTAAAGAACTTATCGATGCTACTACAAGACCTATATTCCCTACGCTTATAATCAGCCCAATTGTATATGGAGCAACATTTAAAACCTTACTTAAGTAATAAAACTGAATCGACTGAAAAATACCTATACCAAACACCAATACAAAGTAACTCATCGCCAATTTAAATAATATTTGATTATTAAAAACATAATTATATGCTTCTCTTATGTGAACTATCGATTTCTTTTTTTGTTTTTTTACTCTATCTTTCTCTATATTACATGGAAGTAGTATCTGACAAAAACTTGCTAGTATAAATGTTATCCCATCTATTATAAAAATAAATGGAGCAGAAAATAAACCAAATATAATTCCCCCAACACTTGGAGCGGCAGTATCAATAACACTATTACTTAATTCCATTTTATAGTTTGCTTTCTTTAGATTTTCTTTCTCTACTACTATAGGAATTTGACTATAAAAAGATATACTCCCAAATAATAAGAATGTATTCAATAAGAAAATTAAAATGTAAAAATCCCCACAGTGGTAATATTTTTAAAAAAATAGAAAAATACAAATAATATTATAGAAATAACAAAACAAATTATATTTGTAAAAAAATCCCTATTTTCCTTTTTATCCCCCTATCTACAACAACACCTATTATTGTTCCAAAAAAAGTAAGCTCGGTAAAAAAACGACATTACTGTAATCATAGAAGTTTCTAATACCGTAGTATCGTAAATGAATATTCCTACTAATGGAAATCCAAATATAGTCAGTTTATTTCCAATTGAACTAACTATCTGTGATAACCATAATAAATTAAAAATTTCTATTTAACATATTAGATTCTCCTATCTCTATATTTTTAAAAATATTATGAAAGTGACTCAAAAAAATTGTAATTTCGGAGAAAAAGATTTTTATCGAGTCATCTCCGAAAAAGTTTATCAAATATCTAAAAAAAGCTTTCATAAGGTGAATTTATATATCAATAAACCACTACGTCTACGAGTGCTCGTATAAACTTTTTTTAAAAATTTGGGACTTTTTGATTCAGTCCCTTTTTTTCCCATTACATACACCTCATCATACATTTTCAAAGTTTCTGGATAAGATCTGTGTGAAATATGAATTAAAGTCTTATCTTTCATACTTAATAGTAATTTTTTTCGACTAAAAATATATGTATCTTTATCCAATCCTGATAATGTTTCATCTAAAACTATAACCTGTTTTTTTCCTGTAATATTGCCCTAATTAATGCTAACCTTTGTTTTTTTGTCCACCAGATAAATTTGATTTTCTCTTATCGTATGTAGTATTAATCAAATCGGAAGCTTCTTTAATTTTGTCATCTAGTCTAGTTTCTTTTTATTAAGGTCATTATTTTTATCCGCTTCTAAGTTTTTTTATAAAAAAAGTAAGATTATCGATAATCGTACCTACAAATATAAAGCTATCTTGAGGTACATAAGTTATTATTTTTTTGAATTGTGTTGTATTCACAACTATTAATATTTTTTTTCCGTTTAAAAAAAGATGTTACATCCTTCAAGGTTTTTTTCGTTAATAGTAATGCTAACGTCGATTTTCCACTGCCACTATCGCCTTGAATTAAATACTTTTTACCCTTTTTCAAAAACTAGCTGAAAAAAATTACTAAAAAATTTCTCTATTATTAAATTTATAACTTTCATTTCGAACTTCTATGTTTTTCAAAAATCGATAATTTTATGACTATCTATATATTCAAACTTCTCTTTAGAATCTAATTCCCTCTTTATATCTTTTACCGATGTTATATTAGCTATAGAAGCTGTTATCAAATTAACAGGCATTACTAACTCTGCAGAAATAGTAAAAAAATAGATACTATATCCCCCTACACTAGTATTTCCTAACAGAGCTTGCCGACCTCCTATATATAAAATAGCAATAATAGTAGCGTAGAATACTAATCCTGTTAAGACATTTACAAGTGATACTAAAAATATTCTTTCTATTAACAAGTTTATTTATTTTTTTATATTCATTAAGTAATTTTTTTCATAAAATATATTAACCGAATCACTATTTTTTTAATAACTAATAACCCTTCTAAAAAAATCTTCAAGTTTGTCATTATAACTAGCCTTTTTGTATAGAAATAGTATTTTTGAACATTTTTTTCAAATATACTTTAAATAGGTTAGGAATTACAATCGGAAATAGTGACAATCCTATAACCCAAAAACGCTGTCGTTACATCTAATTTGAACAACGCTATTGTAGCAAAAATAAAAATAAACTATCCCCTGATACAAAGAGAAAAATCGTATTATAATATCGATCTTTTACCATTTCAATATCATTGTTTACCGCAGATAATAAATTTTTTTACTCTTTGTATCTAGTTTATTCCTAAGTAAACTACCCACAAGGGTTCTATGAATATTGAATCCAACTTTATTTAGATAAATAGTATCTAAAATCTGACGTAAATATTCACATATAAGCATTAGTATTATAATTACAGATAAATATATAATTTGATTGTAGAATAATTGCTCATTTTTTTAGTAGTAAGGGACATCAACAACATATTTAATTTGATAAGAAAAAAATAAATATTAATCCCTCGAGACTACTGTAATAAGAAATAAAACTACCGTGAATAAAAAAATTTTCTCATATTTCCCACTCCTAATTTGAGTCCTTCTATTTAAAAAGTTCAGTTTTCATTTTATAAATAGCCTTTTTAAAAATCTAAATATAATAAAAAAAGAAATCAATTGCTCATAGAAGCTAATCAATTCCTTTCTTAATATTTGATATTCTAAAAATAATTCAATCTATAGATTAACTTTCCACTCAACATAAAAATCCAACTAACGTTTTTGTTAAATTATAGAAATTATATCAAATAAAAAAATTGGTAGTCAATGTTTCTTCTGAAAATTCAAGGTTATCTTTAGAATTTATAAATTAACTTGAAACTAATCTTTTAACTGGAACTAAAAAAATACATGTCTTCTCTTTTCTATACCTATATACATTTACAAAAATTATTTTCTCATCAAAAACCACTTTTTTTGATATAATAACTTCAGTAAAACTATAGTAAATGAATTTTTTTAACATTCACTGTAACACTATATTTATCCTTTAAATTTATTATATTACGTATATTTATAAATTATTGATAATCACCATTTAATTTGATATAATCAAAAATTGAGAGAGAAGTTAGGGAGTGTAACACTTCCGATAAAGGTTGCGGTAGTCGTTTATTTTTCAAAGTCAAAGACTGAAGAAAAATATTACGAATAGCGTATGCAACAGGAACTTAAAAAAGCAGGTGCTAAAAAGTTAGTATCTTCTTTTTCTAGTTCCTACTGCTGTAGCTACTTCAATATGAAAGGGGATGGTGCTATGCTCGCATACACTAAAAATCTTGAAGAAAGGAGTAGCAAGTTGTCAGCTTACGAAATTGTACAGACGATTATTGGAATAAATCTATTGATTATTTCAGTAGTTAGTGCATGTATTGTAGCATTAAAAAAAGACAATAAAAAAATAACCATCTTTATGCTTTGGCAGGCTAGATGGTTATAAAATACCTAAACTAGAGCCACCGTCTTTTAAGTTAGTCGTTTATTTTTTTCAAAGTCACAGACTGAAGAAAAAAATATTACGAATAATTTATACTACGATTACTTTAATTTCTACGAACGTAGTGAGTTAAGAAATTATTAGTAAAAGTCAGTGCAAACGGCTCTCCCTTTTTATGACTATATTTTAACATAGATGAAGTAGAAAAAGCAAAGATTTTTGAAATATCGATCTTTCTATAATTTTTTTCAAATTGTTTGCATCTCAAATACCCTTTATTCTAGAATTTTTTTCACCCATTAAAAAAATATTCCATACAAAAAAAGCTAGGAAAAAAATTCCTAGCTTAATAACGTTCACATTTAGGATATAGGTAGTGAATCACCTCATTTAACGTTCACATTTAGGATATAGGTAGTGAATCACCTCATTCGATTTCATTTTACTATATTATCACTAGAAAATCAATTATTTATATTTACTTTTTAAAAAAATTATCTAATTCATAAATCTATACTTATTATTTTATGTAACTCTACACTTCCTCCTTTTTAATACTCTCCTACAACCTTATATTTTTCTCAGTATATATTTTTAATTGTTCATCTGTAACATCTTCGTATTTATAATCTATATTTTCTACTGCTAGATAGTTCAATACTTTTCTAATGCTGACATATCCTTTTTTTGCTACTACGATATGATCTAGCATTTCAATACCAACTATTTCTCCAACTTCCATTAGATTTATCGTCGTTTTTAATATCTTCTATAGAAGGTGTTGCATCTCCACTTGGGTGATTATGCACACAGACAATGCTTGAAGCACTATTTTTTTATCGCTAGTTTAAATACTTCCCTTGGATGCACCACCGACATAGATAAGCTACCTTTAAATACTTCTCTTTTTTCGATTATTTTACCTTTCGTATCAATATCTAGTACTATGAATACTTCTTGTGTTAAATTCTCTAAAGATGATTTTAAATAATTGGCTATTGACTGCGGACTATCACACTTCACATCTAGAACATTTGTTGCGTATATTCTTCTTGCAAACTCTATATTCGCCAAAATATGTATCGCCTTTTCCTGACCTATCCCTTTATGTTTCATAAGTTCTGTTAAAGTTGTATCTCTTAAATTTGTAATGCCACCCATATCTTTTTAGAATCATGTCGGAAAGCTCAATTACATTTTGATTTTTTGTACCCGTTCTTAATAATATTGCTAGAATCTCTTTATCGCTGAGAGCTAGAGCACCTAATTTTTTGAATTTCTCCCTCGGACGATCTTCCTCATTAAACTCTTTAATAGTATATGCTACCATAATAATCCCTCCCTTATTAATATGATTGTTAAATAACTAAGCGCTATGAATGGTACTAGTGGTAGTTTCGTTTTTTTCTTTTAACTTTTTTTCAAAAATAATTAACCAAATGGCGAAGAATCCTGCATATAAAAAAATGTGAAAAATTAACAAATATACTCCTTCAAATAAGTTTAAATTTAAAGCTAATACACAAAAAAACTTTTTATATCGCCATAACCTAAACCACCTCTTGTGAAAATATATAGTATATGAAAGATAATAATAAGATAAATAAAATCTAAAAAAATTGAATAAATAATAGTGTATATATATAGAAGAAAAAAATTTAATATAATTAGAAGATAGAACAACTCATCATTAACTTCAAATATTTTTTTACATCTTCTATTCCTAAAAAAATGAGAATAATAAATATACTAACTTCAAGATAACTAATAAAAAAACAAAATAATTTTTGGAAAAATAATAAATAATACTATAGTAATAAAAAGTAAAAAAATTTCGTATAAAAAAATACATCTAATGGAATTTTTTTGATTACAGTAACTACATCGTCCTTTTTTTAAACAGATAGCTAAAGATGGGAATTAAGTCGCTCCCCTTAATTCTTTATGACAACTTGAACAATAACTTCGTCTAAATAGGAACTCTTTTTATCCTCACTATCTACTAAACACTTAATGGCACTAGCAAAAAAATTAGACTTAAGATAATAATAAATATTGAACTTTCCATAAGTATCTCCCCTACTTTATAACCCTTCAATTATATTCTATCACAATTATATATACAGAACTACATTTATCATTGTTGTATATATAATCACCTAATAATATTTTCTCATTTTTTTCCTATACCAAGAATTAACTTATATTACAATAGGATTTTTATTTCGATTTAAATTATTTTCAATATATTTCAAACTTTTTTTCAACTTATACTACTAATAAACTAATATCATGATGATATCTAATTTCAATAAAATTTACATTTTTTTCATTTTTGTAGTATAATATTACTTATAGTTTCCCGAAGGCAAGATTTCCGCCTAGAGGAAAGTAATTTTTGTATTTTTTTATACTAAACTATTATTTTTTTAGAGAAGGTGATTGAATGATTTTTTTAAAAAAATTTTTTTAAGAAAGAGTCAAGAAGAGTTAGAAGCAGCAAATCAGCTCTCTCTTCAAGAAATAAATAACACAGTTGATGTTCCTAAAGAGGGTAGTTTTTTAATGAAAGTTCTAGCATATAGCGGACCTGGAGCGTTAGTAGCTGTTGGTTACATGGATCCTGGTAACTGGATTACCTCTATCGCTGGTGGGGCTCAATATGCATATAGTTTACTATTCGTGATACTTATATCGAATCTTATCGCAATGTTGCTTCAATCAATGTCTGTAAGATTAGGGATTGTAACAGGGATGGACCTAGCTCAAGCAACTAGAAAAACATACTGGTAAGAAACTAGGTGTTACCCTTTGGATTATTACCGAACTAGCTATTATGGCTACTGATATTGCAGAAATTATCGGAAGTGCCGTAGCTTTAAAATTGTTATTCGGTATTCCATTACTATTAGGAGTTATAATAACTATCTTCGATGTATTCTTACTATTATTATTAGCGCATTTTGGATTTAGAAAAAAATTGAGGCAATTGTGGCTGCACTTATTTTTTTACAATTCTTATAATATTCTTCTATGAAGTTTTATTAGCTAATCCTAATACCGGAGAATTAATTAAAGGATTTATTCCAAACAAAGAAGTAATTAGTAATAAAGGCGCATTATTTATCGCCCTTGGTATCGTAGGTGCAACAGTTATGCCACATAATTTATACCTACATTCTTCTATTGTTCAAGCAAGACGGTACGATAGAAAAGATAATAAAGTTAAAAGAGAAGCAATTCGATTTTCTACAATAGATTCTAATATTCAACTTACTATTGCATTCGTAGTAAACTGTCTACTATTAGTTCTTGGAGCTGCATTATTCCATGGTCATGGTGACAGCCTTGGACGTTTTACAGATTTATACAATGCTTTACAAGATAGTAGTATTGTTGGATCTATTGCTTCACCACTTCTTAGTATATTATTCGCAGTTGCTCTTTTAGCATCTGGACAAAAATTCTACTATTACCGGTACATTATCAGGGCAAATAGTTATGGAAGGTTTCATCCATTTAAGGCTTCCTATGTGGCTTAGAAGAATGCTAACACGTGTAATTGCAGTATTACCTGTTATTATCTGTTTAATAATTTTCGGAGATAGCGAACAAGCAATAGAGAGCTTACTAATTTATACACAAGTATTCTTAAGTATTGCTCTTCCAATATCAATTATCCCACTAACACTTTATACATCAGATAAAAAAACTTATGGGAGAATTTGTTATTAAAAACATGGATGAAGATTCTTGCATGGATCTGTACAGTAATATTAATAATCTTAAATTTCTGGTTAATAATATCAACATTCATATAAACTAATCGGACTGATTTTTGTCAGTCCGATTTTTTTATTTTCCAGTATATAGATTAAATTCACACTTTCTTTACTTTTGAAGTAACAAAAAAACAGCTCTTTCGAACTGCCTTTTTTTGAAAATTTTTTTAATGAACTTATTTAACAGGTAATACTGCTCCATTCCATTTTTTTCTTTAATGAATTTTTTTGAGTATCTTCAGATTTTAAAGCTTCAACAAGTTTTTTTAACAACAAGTTTGTCTTTGTCACCTTCACGAACAACGATGATGTTAGCGTATGGGTTGTCATCTGTAGCTTTTTTTCCACTAAAACTGGTTCAGTTGCTGCATTTAATCCTGCGTCAACAGCGAAGTTAGCGTTGATTGAAACTAGGTCACCTTCACCATTTTGGTAGAATTTAACCATTAAAGCTGGATCATTTTCGTAGCTGAATTGTAATTTTTTTAGGGTTTTCAGCGATATCATCGAAAGTAGCTGTTACTGGATCTACACCATCTTTAACTTTTACTAATCCTTCAGCAGCTAGTAATTTAATTACGCGTCCCCATTCAGATTTGTTGTTACTTACTAATACTTTAGCACCTTCTTTAAGGTCTTTAACATTTTTAACTTTTTTAGAGTATAATCCGATTGGCTCTAAGTGAATTGCACCAGCATCTTCAATTTTGTATCCATTTTCTTTAATAGCATTTTTTAAGAATGGTACGTGTTGGAAGTAGTTAATGTCGATTTCTTTATCGTTTAACGTTTTGTTTGGTACATAGTAGTCTTGGTATGTAATGATGTCTAATTTGATTCCTTCTTTTTCAAGTTGAGGAGCAACGTGCTCTAATAATACAGCGTGAGGTACGTTAGTAGCTCCTACTTTAACTGTTACAGGTTTACTAGGATCTAGTTTATCAACATCGATACCTTTTTTTCTCAGTTTTTTTGATGCACTTGAGCATCCAATTAATACGAATCCAAGTATGAAACTTGTTACTAAAAAAATAATAGTTTTTTTCATTTATAATTTTTCTCCTTTTTGTTTTTTTACTATTTATTTTGGGTTTTTGCGAATTTTATGTAAAAATCACCCTTACTCTCCTAAGAGAATAAGGGCGAAACTAATTTCACGGTACCACCTTACTTTTTCGTAAACTACGAACTTTATCACTACAACGTCTATGCATCTAGAATATACACGAGATAGTGTGCGTTTGTAACGTAACGCCTACGAAAAAAGCTTGTGTTTTAAAACTCACTTTTTTTACCATTCAAACCATTTTCCTCTATGATCTGCATTGTGTGCTTTCACCCGCTCACACTCTCTGTAAAAGTTCCTATAAAGTACTTATTTGAATATCGGTAATTTTTAACTTGATTATATATTATCATTAGCAAATAAAATTGTCAACACTTTTTTTGAATTTTTTTAAAAAAGTGTGAATGAAAAAGTGATAATGTCTTAAGTAGAGAAAAGGAAAAAAATGTCCCAACATAATAAAAAAATATATTATACTAAAATCATAATATTCGGAGGAAATAAAAATGACAGATGTTATCACAAAACAACATAATGTAAAAATTAAATGACATTCAAGAAAGTAAATACCTTGTCATTACAGATGTTATAAATGGAGTTAAAACTAAAAAAACGTGCTGCTGCTCTACTTAACCTCACTGAAAGACAAATTAATAGGTTAATAAAAGTAGCTGAGACAGAAGGTCCTTCTGGCTTTATTCATAAAAAAATACTGGTGTCTCTCCTAGTAATAAAATTCCTGATTCTATCAAAAAATCAAATAATCTATTGGTATAAAAGATACTTACTATGATTTTTTTCTTTCTTACATTTTTTTGTGAAATACTTCATAATGAGAAAAATATTAATATTAGTCGTACTTCTGTCGCTAATATCTTATTTGATGCTGATATTATCTCTCCTAAAGCTACTAAGAAAACCAAAGCTTTAATGAAACGTAGAATTAAACAAAAAAATTCGGTTACTCACAATCAAAATACTACTTCAACTGTTGTAGAACCCATTTCTAATCTATCTAGTGTTCATCCTAGTAGACCTAGAAAAAAATATTTTGGTGAACTTCTTCAAATGGATGCTAGTATTCATAACTGGTTTGGCGATAAAATGACTTCTCTTCATATCGCTATTGATGATTCTACTGGTATGATTGTTGGTGCTTATTTTGATGAGCAGGAGACTTTAAATGGTTACTATACTGTCTTGCACCAAGTCCTTAATAATTATGGTATCCCTTATGAATTATGGACTGATAAGAGAACTATTTTTTTGAATACACTTCTTCTAAAAAAACAAGAAAAATTGAAAAATGATACCTTTACTCAGTTTGGCTATGCTTGCCATCAATTAGGTATTTCTCTTTTTTTCTTCTAGTGTTCCTCAGAAAAAAAGGACGAGTTGAACGTGCTTTTGGAACACTTCAATCTCGTCTTGTACCTTTGTTTAGGCTTGAAAATATTCAAACCATGATCAAGCGAATAATTTTTTTGGCTTCTTATCTCTCTTTGTTTAATTCGCATTTCTCTATCCCTAATTATAACACACCTAAGTTCGAAGCGATAGATAATATTGACACTAATTTAATTTTTGAGTGTGAATTCTATTAGGAAAAATTAATTCTGGATATCATTTCAAATACAAAAAAATAAATCATATATTCCTATTAATTCTCTCGGTAAGGCTGTATATTATCCTATTAAAAACTGAGATTAGAGTTATTGAAGCTTTTGATGGGAATTTATACGTATCTATAGAAAAATAATATTTTTTTTCTACTAGGGTTTTTAGAAAATCATGAACTTGAGTCTATTGAGTTTGACGTTCCTATTTTAAAGGAAACTAAACCTAAATATATCCCACCTATGTCTCATCCTTGGAGAAAGAATTCTTTCTTGAAATATATATCTAAACTTGATACTTCGATAGCTAAAGGAGATTTTGATAACCTTTAATACAGGCAAAAAGAATGATTAAAAACAAGGCACTGCCTTTTTTTAATCATTCGCTTTTTGACTTTATCCAAGCAGTAGCGCGGAAGAACTTTCTACATATTTTTTTATTTTTTTAAGGATTTTTTTCTTCGCTATTTTTTTAATTGATAATTTAGGACATTTTCCCTTTTTGCTTGACACACTTTTTTTGAATTTTTTTAAAAAAAGTTTTTTTGAAAAATTCATGAATATTTACTTTTTTTCATTTGCATAAATAACTATCTCTTCTTACAATTCTTTTGTTTATTATATTTTTTTTAACCACTGATCTATTATTTCTACAGTTTTATCTCTATATTTCGGAGCCTCATACATATGGTCTGATCCTTCTATAATACTTAACGTTGAATTTTTTTATATTTTTTTTGCTGTTGCTTTTTGCTATATTTGGATGTACCATTTTATCCTCGCTACCAGTTATTACTAATACAGGTTCACTTACTTTTTTTCAAAATCAATATATGCACCTTTTTGCTTATCTAAAAAAATGGAAGTGCCATTTGGAAATACGTAAAAACCTGACTCAGGAACTAGTTTAGAAAAATTCTCTTTCTTTGTCCGCTTCATCTTGATTATTCATGCAATAACCATAGAAGGCATGTTTATAAGGTGGCATAGATTTTTTCCAGAATCCCCAACGTAGAAAATGTTTATAGAAACAAATTACCATACTTGGGTAAAAAGCGAAAATTCCTGCCGCTGGTGCAGACCCCATTAAAATAAGCCCTTTAGTCTTTGTTTTTCATAGCAACTTTCTGTGCAAGAACCCCTCCTAACGAGTGCCCCAATACAATCGGAGCTTCATCTAGCGTTTCTATTAGATCTCACAATATCATCAGCAAATTCATCTAAACTAACCTTTGCTACTTTTTCTTCTACTTCTTCATACGGTAAATCATGATATCTCAATGTTGGAGTATATACTTTTAAACCTAATTTTTTCAGATCATCTGCGAATTCTCCCCACACAGTTCCATCACACCATGTACCATGTATTAATACTATATTCGTCATAAAAAATTCCTCCTATGAATATTTTTAGCATTCTTTTTTTTCACACTAATTATATAACTTATGTTTATATTTATCAATTGATAATGTAAAAAGAGCAGAATAAAAAAACCGGTATAAATTTTCCATTCTACTCTTTTGATTCATCCCTTGAAAATTATCAAGAAATGATTTTTCCTTTGGAGGTCTAATTTTAAAAATTGTTCATTCATTTCACGAACTGTTTTTTTCAATATTATCTGAATATGAAATTGCTGAAATAATAGATACACCATCGACATTTGTTTTCATAACATCTTTAATATGTTGTGTCTGAATACCACCGATTGCCACTAATGGCCTCTGAGGTAATAATTTTTCTCATTAATTCTAGTCCTTCATATCCTATTTCACCACCTGCATCATCTTTTGATTGTGTGACATATACAGGTCCTACACCAACATAATCTACATATTCAACTTTGGATTGTTTTAATTCTTCTTCATTTCCTATAGAAAGACCGATTATTTTATTTGGCATCAGTTTTCTAATCTCATCAACACCAAGGTCATCTTGTCCCACGTGAACTCCATCAGCATCTATTTCTAATGCCAACTCTATATCATCATTTACGATAAACGGTACATTGTATTTTTTTTACATAAATCCTGAATTTTTTTACTGCTAGTTCTAGTTTTTTTCTTTACCTTCTAAGGCTCCTTTACCTTTTTTTCTCGAAATTGAAATAAAGTTATACCACCTTTTAAAGCATCTTCAACAACTGCATATAAATCCTTACCTAAGCAAGTAGTCGTTCCACAAATAAAAATATAATTTTTAATAGTTCTTTATTAAACATCTTATTTCACCTTTTTAAATGTTGCTATATCTTTATCAGTAACTTCATATAACGCATTAATAAATTCAACTTTAAACGTTCCTGGTAGATGTCCATTAGGACGTTTTTCAGCCATTTCCCCGGCAATATTATATGCTAACATCGCTGTTTCTAAAGATTTCAATTCTTGTCCTTTTTCTAATCCTATGAAACTTGCTAGAACTGCTCCTAATAAGCACCCTGTTCCAATAACTTTCGGCATCATTGCACTTCCGTTATGGATAGTCACTACCTCACCGTTAACAGCAATAGCATCAACTTCTCCAGTTACTATTATAGGAATATTAAACTTCTCATTTGCTGCTAAGGCAATTTCATCAATATTATCTACCCCTGCACTGTCTACTCCCTTAGAAGCTACATTTATTCCGGCTAAAGATGCAATTTCTCCAGCATTTCCTCTAATCGCTGCTAGTTTGTAATTGCTTATTAAATCATCTGATACTTTTTTTCTATATGCTCCGGCTCCACATGCTACAGGGTCTAATACTGCAGGAACATTATACTTCTCAGCAATTTTCAATGCTTCTTGGTATAATTTCCAAGTTTCATCAGTTAATGTACCTATATTTATTAATAATCCTCCAGCATATTTTTAGTAAATCTTCTAAATCTTCTGGATACTCGCTCATCGCTGGTGACGCTCCTAATGCTACTAATCCATTTGCTGTAAAATTCTTAACTACATCATTAGTTATACAAATCACTAATGGTGCTTTTTCTTTTAATAATTTTAAACTTGTCATATTTATAAATCTCCTTTAAATGCTATATGATTTACAGGTCCATTCCCATGACCTATTTCTGGTGTATATTTAATCGCTGCGGTAATAAATTTTTTTCCAATATCTACAGCTTCAACTATACTTTTACCTTTTGCTAATTCAGCGGTAATAACTGCAGAGAATGTACATCCTGTTCCATGTGTATGATTAGTTTTAAATCTCTCACTAGTCCATACTTTCTTCGTCCCATCATTCAAGAACAAATAATCTTTCGCTTCGCCTGTTAAATGTCCACCTTTTTATAACTACAGACTTACATCCAACTTCATCAATAATGAATTTTCCTGCACGATTCACATCATCTTCAGTTACTATTTTTAAAAATCAACTATTTCTTCTGCTTCCGGAACATTTGGTGTAATTATAGTAGCAAGTGGTAGTATCTCTTCTTTTAGATGTTTTCTAGCAACATCATCTATCAATTTATCCCCACTTGTCGCAACCATTACTGGATCAACAACATATGGAACATTTTTTGGTAAATATTTTTTAATCAGCTTCATCATATCAGCATTTGCAATCATTCCAGTTTTTATACTATTAGGTGTTATATCATCAAAGACACTTTTTAATTGAGCTTCTAGTATATCTAAGTCTAGGTTTCTAATCATTTGAACACCTAGAGTGTTTTGTGCAACAACACTTGTAACTACAGCCATTCCATATACTTCACGAGCCTGGAAACTTTTTAAATCAGCCATAATTCCAGCCCCACCAGTTGGGTCAGTTCCTGCTATAGTTAAAGCAATATTAAGTTTACTCATACCCTACACCTCAAATCCCCAATGTTCTTGTGTATAAGCCATATTGAAGAAGCGTCGTTCATGTTCACAACTTTCTAAAAAAAGTTTTTTTAATTAATCGTTGTTTGCCTTCTTCACTCATAAATTCTGCTTCACGATTAATTATTTTATGATACTCAGAAAGTACTTCATCAACTAGACCATCAGCATAAAACTCTACCCAGAATTTTAATGGATGATCTTCAGCTAAATTATGATTAGCCAAAATTTTTCTCGCAACCATTTGATAAATCCATGGACATGGTGCCATAGCACTAAGTGTTTCAGCCATTCCAAATGCAAAAAGCATTATAATACATATGTTTAATATAGTGATCTGCAGATGGATACCACTCTCCACCTTTTTATTATTTCTTGATAATCTCTCCCCACATAATCAGCTAAATTTTTTTATGTGCAGCAATTTCTTCATTCAATACAAAATTTATTTCGATCTAAGAAAAAGTTTTTTTCAACTTTATCATTACTTTTTCGCTAAGAGCATTGCATAAATATCGCTGAAATTTTTCTAAGTATAGAGCATCAGCTTTTAAATAGTGTTCCACAGCTTCCTTAGATAAATCAGCACGAATCAAACCCTGAATAAAGCCATCATTATATATCTTGTCGACAATCGGCAATGCCTTCTCTTCCATAATTTCAGTAATAAGTTTCATAGGTATATCCCCTAGTATTATAAAGATTTAGTGTAAATATCATCACTTTCGCAAAAGAAAAAAACCCCCTACTAATGCAGGAGATTTATGTAAATTTATGTACTTATAGTATATTTTACTCTTTTAGAAAAATAAACCTATTTCATATCATTTCACATTTCCTCCGCTAGTATTATCTAGATCAGGGTCAAAGGGTCTAACTTTGTTATCTCAGCCAAAAAGGCTCCCCAGTGATTATATTTTTATTAACTTTTTAAAAATCGTAGCACATAAAAATTACAAATGTCAATAAATTGGTTTAAGGACTTACAACCTTAGTATAAATGATATTGGTTTAATACAAAAAAGTTTTTAATAATAATATTTTTTTATGTTTTATAAATATATAAATCTAATTTTTTTGCGACAAAGTTGTGAACTACGTATGAAACTTTATAGTAAATTTTTGTCTGTTTCAGACTGTACATGAGAGTAATTCTCATTTTTTTATCTTTATTTTTTTGAAGGTTTTTTTACTGTATAATTTAAAATGTAGATTATATATAAAAAGTGTGATTCAAAAAGTTCTAAATTTTTAAAAAAAGTGTATATGATAACTCATAGACGCAGTGGTTTATTGATATCTAAATTTGCTTTAGAAAAGATTTTTTTAGATATCTAATAAACTGTGCGAGGGTGACTCGACAAAAATCGATTTCTACGAAATATGATTTTTGAGTCACTCCCTTGTAGAATCGCAACCTATTAATTATATTAATTACCTTGCTTTTTGTTTTATTAGGATACTAATAAACAATACCTTATAACATATTAACCTTATTAATTAAATCAGTGATTTATACTGTTTTAATTAATAAACATCATTTTGGGAATAATCCAGCGTTACTTACTAAAGTAAAGTAACGTCATGGATTTTTCCCAATCTTATAAAAATTAATTGTGTCTAAATCGTGAACAAAGTTTGTGCATTTTTAGACGGAGAAGAAGGAGAAATAAAAAAATGAAAAAAACAATACATTATTAAAAAGTTCTATCCGCAACAGCTATATTCTCAGCAATTGCGGCAATCGAAGCATATGATCAAGATAACTTTGCTTTTTGCAACGGAAACACCTGTTGTTGCAAGCAATTCGGCAACAGCAACTACTCCAACAGCTACAACGCCAGCAACTACGCCTAAAGCTGATGAACCAGCTACTGTACAACAAGACGTTAAAGCATTAAAAAGATGGAGAATATAAAATTACTGCTGAAGCTATTAACTTCGATAACGGGAAAAAAATCCTTCTATGGCTGCCGCTGGATTAGATAACGAAAAAAACAAAAATTAATAGTAAAAAAATGGACAGTACTCTGTAAGTGTTACATTTAAACCTATTACATTAGGTTCTACGTCTGGATACTTAGGAAATTTAAAAATACTACGACGGTGATAAAAACGCATAAAAAAATCGTTTTTGAAATAGAAGACAATGAATTTAAAGACTCTACTATAATTGAAAAATTACGCTGAAAATGAAAAAAAGATGCATATATTGATACATACAAAAGAAAAATTCCCTAATCGTACTGTTTATCCAAAAAAACTGTTACTTACAATTTAGATAAAAAAATAAAATTGATGATAATAATAAACTAGAAACATTTACTGAAGTGTTTGTTCCTGTTATGGAATCTATTGGTGAAGCGACTAATAATCCTGGAACTGGAACTCAAAAAGATGATTTTAAAATTTGATTTTAGTACTTTAACTGCTAAAAAAATTCAAAAACAAGAAGAATCAATAAATCCTACTTATGTAAAACTCCATATAAAAAGATAACACTATAGCAACGCCTAAAGTTAGAAAAAAATGTGGATACTATCGCAAAAAAATAGTAAAAAGAAAGTAATCAAGAATATTTAATTTTCAATTATTATAGTAAAGTTGGAAAAAGGTAAAAAAATAACGACGGTTTGCAGAACATTAAATATAGCTACAAAGAAATACAAAAAAAGCAAAAAGATTCTGAATTGCTGTTACCAGTATCAAATAGAGTAATTGAAACAATTAATACTACTGATTCAGTTTATGAAATATCAGAAGCAAAAAAATACCAATTACAAACAAAAAAAGAAGTTGTAATTTACGGAGATTTCCAATATCCTGCTGCTATTGTGAAACAATATGGGACTATTACTTGGGAGGATAGAAATGTCATTATAAAAAATAAATCTAGTGTAGAGCCTCCTGAATTGTTTTCAATTAAAAGCAGCTTTAGGCGGAACAACTGTTAAAAAGACTTCCGATCCAAATCAAGAATTTGATTTTTTTCTAAAGATGGAATTAACTATTCACCTTACAACGGACTAAGTGGGAAAAAAATTTAAATTAGCTAAACATTATTATCATTCAATTGATGTATCCTTTAAACGAGATAATTTGATAAATACACTAACAAGATACATAAAAATACACAATCGATGGAAGTGAACCAACTTTCCAATCTGCAGATGCAGATATTAAATTTGCTAATGCAAATCCTCATAAACCAGAATTTTTATTACGGAATTAATATTAATCCTTTTTGAAAATGGAACTGGTATAACTTCTAATGGTGGTAATCTAACACTTAAAGTTAAAGCGTTTAATATCGATGGTTCTAAAAAGCAGCGAAACTAAAAACTTATATACTTCCTTTTTGAAAAAAAGAGACTCTTGATAAAAATATCATCTACTCTGAATATCAATAATACTCACTATACGGCCACATTATCATCAAAAAAATAAATTTTTTTATTAGATAACGAGGCAACTGTAAATACTACTGAAATTTCTGAAGAAATTATAAATCATACTTTAGACAGTAAAATTAACGAACTAGGGACTAGGTAATGCTAAAACGTTTAAATTTTCTTTTAACCAAAAAAAGATGGTTCTAAGTTTGTCCCACTAGATAAAGATGGTTGGAATACTTATGAGAATCCAATTTTCACACTTACTATCGAAAAAAATATAAAAGCCACTCCAAATACCTTAGTATATATCTATGAAAAATGGTGCGCTTCGTTTAATTCCAACAACTTCATCTAAAAAAAGGACTTGAATTTAACATTAATAGTGATGAATCATATCTTGTTATTGCAGAAAAAAAGATGAAAAATACTGTGAAAAAAATGAAAAAAATTTCGGAATTAAAAAAATAAAGTTATCGAAGTAAATAAAGTTTTAGCAGAAACTACTATAATCTCTACTTCTAAATCTAATCTCGAAGCAGAATTAGAAAAAAATAAATAATACTTTATCTAGACCAAAAACTTAACTTATCGAATATTGTTCTTCATATAGAAAAATTTAGACATTAATTTGAAAAAAATTAAAAATCTGAAAAAAACTACAGATATTAAATATTTACAAAAAAATGCACAAACTTTTAAAAAAATATTGTTGACTCTGAAATTTTATCAACACTATTAACAACAGAAAAAAACTATCTGAGTTGCATATATTAAAAAAATAAACTTGATAACTCTTTAAATAATCCTTCTGAACTTCAAGAAAAATATAAAAAAACTACAAGAATCTCTAAATACCTTAGTATATAAATATCCAATACAAGATATCAACTATACTGTAAAAAAATTCTATAGACCTGATGAAACTTCAATGGCGAATAATGTTTTTACAAACAAAGGAAAAATTAATTTATACTCCTACAAAAAAACATATTTAGAAATAGATTTAAAAAAACAATGCTATTCGGTAATACACATTCACATCTATTAGAAATTGATGTTTTCAAAAAAATAAACTTGATGAGGAAAAAAATTCAATTATTCTGTAGTGAATAAATACGATGATTTAAACTCTTTAACAGGAGAAATCGGAAACTTTGATAAAAAAATTAATAGTAGAACTAGAAAAAGAAGTGAAAAAAATATCTATGATATCAGAGTCCCTAACGATGGAATGGGTAATTCTAGACCAGAAGCTAAATTAGTAATAACTACTAATATTAATAGACCAGAAGTCCTTTCTGATGAGGAAAAAGCCGAAAAAGAACGTATCGAAGCTGAAAAACTTGCTAAAGAAAAAAAGCTGAAAAAAGAACGTATCGAAGCTGAAAAAAATTAGCTAAAGAAAAAGGCTGAAAAAGAACGTCTTGAAAAAAAGAGAAAAACAATTGTTACCGCTAAAGGTGAAGCTGCAATCCTAGATAAACCTAAATTTGATTTGGAAGAATATATTAGAAATCAAAAAGGTTCAATAGGTGACATTCCTTATAATTCTAGAGAAAAATTCTCTAACAAAAACAAAGAAAATTCTGACTTCAAAGATGCGCTCAATAAAAAAATATTCACAAGATAAAAAAAGAAACTACTTCTACTCCTAAACTACTTATTAACGATCTATTTGGTCAATCAGAAGTTAAAAGATACTTTTTGTAGCTACTCCAGTAAGCACTAAAGAAAACACAGAAAACACTGTAGATATTAAAAAAATCATTATCAAATACTGGTACAACTGCAACAACTACAGGTTTCTTAGGATTAATTTCATTACTTACCACTTTCGTATTACGTAGAAAAGCTAATAAATAATAATCATTATCAAAATGAGTTTGGAAATCCCCCAAACTCATTTTCTTTTTAATTGTGTCTATTTTGTGACTTCTTTTTGAATCTTTAAAGAAAAAAACGTCTGTTTTTCGATGTTAAGTGATACTAGTTATCATTTTTTTCTTTATTTTTTTTGTGTTTTTTTGTATTATAATGGTGATAACGATTTAAAAATCTAAATAAATATACAAAATAAAGGAGAATATCCATAATATGAAAAAAATACTACATTATTAAAAAGTTTTGTCAGCAACTGCTATCTTTTCTGCTGTTGCAGCAATTGAAGCATATGATCAAGACAACTTTGCATTCGCAGCAGATGAGACACCTGTTATAACAAATACTACAACAACTCCTGCTACAAATTCATCAAACAATACAAAACCTACTACAACAACAGTTACTCCAGCTACAAACTCTACTGTAGCACCTGCCACAACGCCAGTAACTACTGCTCCTAGAGCTGAAGAACCAGCTACTGTAGCGCAAGATGTTAAAGCTTTAAAAGATGGAGAATATAAAATTACTGCTGAAGCTATTAACTTCGGTAACGGGAAAAAGTCCTTCTATGGCTGCCGCTGGATTAGATAACGAAAAAAACAAAAATTAATAGTAAAAAAATGGACAGTACTCTGTAAGTGTTACATTTAAACCTATTACATTAGGTACTATGTCTGGATACTTAGGAGATTTAAAAATACTATGATGGTGATAAAACTCATGCAAATCGTGATGAAATTAAAGATAACGAGTTTAAAGATTCAACTATAGTTGAAAAATTATAGTGACAAAAGAAACTGATAAATTCATTGACGCATATAAAGAAAAAAATTCCCAAATCGTACTGTTTATCCAAAAAAACTGTTACTTATAATGTAGATAAAAAAATAAAAATTGATTCAAACAATAAACTAGAAACATTTACTGAAGTGTTTGTTCCTGTTATGGCTTCAATTAACCCAGCTTCTGGAACTCAAAGGATGATATTAAAAATTCGATTTATCATCTCTAGCTAGAAAAAAAGTAACAGCTGATAACTATGAAGCTGCAACTTACGAAAAATCCTAACAAAGACGTTGAATACAAAGGAACTATTAAAAAAAGACTTCCCTATTCACGTTCAAGGACACTTAAGAAATGCTAATAACAATGATGAAGAATCATTATACGGTTCTGCACTAGATAGTTATGTTAAAGTTGAAAAAAAGTTGGAGATAAATACAAATATACTCTAAGATTCAAAAAAAGGTCTTGCTGATGTAGGGTGGAGAATTCTATCCTTTCGAATTACACAAAGTTGCATACCAAGGTAAAGATATTCCATTAACTACTTTAGCTTCAAACGGCAATTCTTCAGTTAAAGAAGGATCGATCACTACTGATAAATTACTAGAAAAAAATTCAATTAGATGGTACAGCTCCATATCCAAACGGTGCTTTAATGTCACACTTTGTTACATTAAAATTATACTATGAAACAGCTACTGACTATAAAGAACGACCTGTAAAATTGGAAGATGTAGTTGTACCTGCTAAACCCTAAACCGGTTAAACCTACACCAACTAAACCAAAAAGAAGAACCAAAACCAGCAACACCTACAGCTGCTGATCACGCTGTTGAAGCTGATAAAGTTCCTAATACTTTCCCTACAACAGTAAAAGCGGAACTAAATGGTAGAACAACTAATGCTGCTTCAATCTATGAAAAATGCATTTGTTAAAGATGTAAAAAGTAGAAAAAAAGTTGGGGATAAATATCAATATACTATCCAAGTTAAAGAAGGAAAAATCTACTAACTTCTTATTACGTAACAAGCCTTTCACAGTTTCTAAACTTACATACAAAGGAAATGAAGTTAACTTTACTGAGATTGATGCAACAAGTAAACTAAAAGAAGGTAAAATCTTAACTGATTCTCTTCTAGATAAAATCCAAGTAGATGCTGTATTCAATGTTCAAACAAAAAGGTGGAGCTAAACCTAGATATGAAGAAAGATCGCTGAGAGTACAATAGCTTTAGCCTTCCCTACTGTAGAAAAAAAGTTAAAGAAGAAGCTTCTAATAACCTAGTGCCAGCTAGAATTAATAATGCGCATGTTGCTGATAAACCTTCAATGGCAAACGATGCATTAGTACCTGAAAAAACTCGTGTAGAGAAAGTAAATGATGCTTATCATTACTATCTAACATTCAAAGACTTACATTTTGGAGCTCAAGTAGGAACTGTAGATACTTTATCAATTGATAATACTGCCGCTGAAAGAACTGACCTTGGTGGTGAAGGACATGAAAAAAAGTATTCCACTTCACAAGTCCAGACAAACTAACAGAAAAAAACTATTACATTCTCTGTATTAGTAGATGGAAAAACCTTTAAGAGGACATTCAAATGTTGCAGCAACACTTAAATTTAACTGGGATGCTGCTACTCCATTAACAGCTCGATCAAGTAACTTCATTACACAATGATGAGACTACTAAAGCTCAAGCTGAAAAAAAGAAAGACTTGAAAGAGAAAAAAAGCTGAAGCTGCTCGACTTGAAAAAGAAAGATTAGAAAAAGAAGCTGCCGCTAAAGCTCAAGCTGAAAAAAAGAAAAAAACTTGAAAAAGAAAAAAACTTGAAAAAGAAAAAAACTTGAAAAAGAAAAAAACTTGAAAAAGAAAGACTTGAAAAAGAAAAAAAGCTGAAGCTGATCGTCTTGAAAAAGAAAGATTAGAAAAAGAAGCTGCTGCTAAAGCTCAAGCTGAAAAAGAAAAAAACTTGAAAGAGAAAAAAAGCTGAAGCTGATCGTCTTGAAAAAGAAAGACTTGAAAAAGAAAAAAAGCTGAAGCTGATCGTCTTGAAAAAGAAAGATTAGAAAAAAGAAGCTGCTGCCAAAGCTCAAGCTGAAAAAAAGAAAAAAACTTGAAAGAGAAAAAAAGCTGAAGCTGATCGTCTTGAAAAAGAAAGATTAGAAAAAGAGGCTGCTGCTAAAGCTCAAGCTGAAAAAAAGAAAGACTTGAAAAAAAGAAAAAAAGCTGAAGCTCGATCGTCTTGAAAAAAAGAAAGATTAGAAAAAGAAGCTGCTGCCAAAGCTCAAGCTGAAAAAAAGAAAAAAACTTGAAAGAGAAAAAAACAAAAATTTGAAACTGGTGAAGCTCTTGTTCAACCTGAATTACCAGAATTAAATATCAATGATTTAAACAAAAGAGCAAAAAAAGCAAAAGAACAAGCACAACCATCAACACAAGATATCTTTGGACAAAAATGAAAAATAAAGAAGATAAAAAAAGCTGAGGCTGAAAAAAACTGCTGTTCAAAAAAACTTCACAAACTGTAGCTAAAGAACTAAAAAGCTTTAGCTAATACTGGAGTAAGTTCAACAGCAACTGTTGGTTTAGGTGCACTAGTATTATTATCTGCTCTAGTACTACGCAGAAAAAAATAACAAATAATATAAACTAAACTCTTATACAAAGGGATAAATTATCCCTTTGTATAAAAATCATGTATAGAGAAATTTTTAGGGAGGATAAATAAAAACATGAAAAACTAATAAATTATTAAAAAGTTCTATCAGCAGCAACCATCATCTCAACCCTTGCTGTAGTAGAAACCTCTACACAAAAATAACACTACATTTGCTGTAGAAAAATAATGCCATTGGAGCAAAAAGATATAAAAAAATCTTCCTGATGGAGAATATAATATTACTGTTGAAGCTCTTAAATTTTATGGACCAGATGGTCAACCATCTATGGCTTCCGCTGGTTTAGATAGCACTAATACTAAATTAATTGTGCAAAAATGGTCAATATTTTGTAAATGTATCATTCCAACCGATAACATTCGGTGGATTAAATGGTTACTTAGGAAATTTAAAAATATTATGATGGTAATAAAACTCATGCAAATCGTAATAGTATTCAGAATAGTGAATTCAATCCTGCTACTATAGTTGAATACTACAGTACTAGTGAAACTGATAATTTCATAGAAACATATAAAAAAAGAAATTCCCTGAACGTACTTCTTATCCAAAAAAACACTTTCATATAGCGTGGATAAAAAAATAAAATCGATTCAAACAACAAATTAGAAACTTTTACTGAGGTTTATGTTCCAGTTATGGCTTCTATTAATGAAACATTAGGAACTCAAAGAATGATTCTAAAAATTCGATTTAAGCAATGCATTGAATGCTGTAGCAAATACTCAACCAACACCAACTAAACCTGAGACTACCCCTACACCAAAAACCTGAAACACCAAAAAAATGTTCAACCTTCTATTAAACCAACAGAACCAACTAATACAAAAACCTGCTTCTTCAGCAACTGCGACTTACTATAATGGAGTAACTGCTACATTATTAAACGCACACCGTCCTGGACAAAAATCGATGGGAGATGCAGCTTTAGAAAATAGTAATGTTACTGTATTTAAAGAAGGAAGTACTTACCACTATATCATAAGATTCCACGACTTATCTACTCAAGGTTTCACTGGTGGAATCTCTAAATTCTGGGTAAATGGGACAGAATACGCTGTTAACCCTACAGGTGGTGGAAGTAACCAAGTAGAAGTGCACTTCACTTCTTCTCAAAAACTTTCATCAGTTCCTGTTTCTGTATTTGTTCAAGCAATGGAAGAAATAATGCCAGGTGGTGGTAAACAAGATGCTACATTAGCATTCGACTGGTCTAGCGTAAGTGAACAACAAGGTCAACCAATAGCTGGTGGAAAACCAGGTAACAGTGGCTATACTCCTAAGCCATCTAACCCAAGTGGAAAGCAAGGAAAACAACCTACTCCACCAATTGCTACACCAACTACACCACTTCCTGCTGCACCTCAAGGTCAAGGCGAAGAAAAAACAGTTACATACTTCGATAATGTTAGTGCATCTCTATTAAACGCTTATGAATCAGGTCGTGCCTCTATGGGGAATGCAGCACTAGACGGTATTACTGTTTATAAAGATGGATCTACTTATCACTATATCGTTCGTTTCCACGACATTAAAGTAGGAACTCTTACAGACGGTATTACACGTTTCTGGGTTAATGGTACTGAATATCCTGTTACAAGTACAGGTGGTGCTATGAACCAAGTACAAGTTCACTTCACTTCTAGTGAGCAATTAACTAATATTCCTGTTTCTGTATTCGTTCCAACAATGGAAAGTATTATGCCTGGTGCTGGTAAAAAAGATGCTATTCTTAGCCTAAACTGGTCTAATGCTACAGAAAGACAAGGTACTGCAGTTATTGATGGTGGTCAACCAGGATCAAGTGCTAGCGGTAATCGTGCTTTAACTCCAAAAGGTGGACGTTTAAACAATGGTAGACTTTCTAACACTGGTTTAGAAACATCTTCATCTATTCTTGCAGGAGCTCTTACTTTAATCAGTGCGGTTCTTGTTGGAAGAAGAAAACAAAAATAATAAGATAATATCCCGCTAATTTAGCTTACTATTATCGATTCCGTAAGGCGGGAAATTTCCCGCCTTACTTATTAAATAATACAAAAGAAAGTGAGTTTTTATAATGAAACGAGTTTTAAAACTGTTGACGATAGTTATTGCTACATTAACGTTTATCGTTACATCTAGTAATGTACCTTTCGTTAAAAATGTACATGCAGCTGACAGAGTATACAGCGTTCCTGTAGAACTGTGGCATTCTGAAAAACAGTGGGCGTCTTTCTATGGGAAATAATGCACTAGCTACACATGCTACTGTAAATGTTCATGATAATAATACCTCTACTATCTCTGTACAATTCACTCCAATGGATTTCAGTAATATGCACGGTCACTTATTATCACTTAGCATCTACTCATCTCCAATTTTTTCTGGTAGCCTTACTGCTGCTTCTGTAACAAGTACTTATAACGATACAAACTTAGATGGTGGTACGAGTACTTATCCTGGTACATTAAGCTTTAATTTTGGTGAAGCTAAACCTGACAAAGTCGGTGTTAGAGTTGCTGTTGATGCTATGAACCAAATTATGGGTGGTGATGCATCTCAAAATGCTATTATTAAATTTAACTGGTCAGCTGCCAACCTAGTTTCTGGTTCTGAAGATTCTTCTAAAGACAAAAGATAAAAAAAGATGAAGATAAGAAAAAAAGAAGAAGAAAAACAAAGACAAAAAAAGATGAAAAATAAAGCTCCAGAAGGATTTGTTACTAAAAAAATTAGAAGATTACTTTAAAAGATGATCAAAAAAACAAAAAAATCCTGGTCTTTATAATCTTGACATCACAGGTTCATACCTAAACCCTCTTACTGGAGTTACAGCTGATGGAGGTACTAAAAATACAGCTATCGGTGAAGGTATGGTACAAGGAGTAATCTCACCTATTAATGCAGGTGGAGATCTAAATGAAGCTCTAAAAAATCAAAAATCTAACGGTGAAAAACGTTGGTCTAAAGCTATGCTTCAACGTACAAAAGATGGTAAATTATACGCAACTGTACGTGTTCACCTAATGAATTGGGTTCAACGTAGTAAAGAACAAGGTCCTTTCATTAAAGTTCTTCAAAAAGATGGAGAATTCAAACAAGTTGCTGCTACTGAAACAAAAGTTAACATTGAACAATATAAAGATAGCTATGTTGATTATCGATTCGAAGTACCAAATGAAAACTTCTTAGCTATGGTACAAATGTACGTAGAACCTATGAATCGTCCTGTTCGTTACTTCGTAGAAGTTAATACTGATACTATTAAAAACGGAAATGACGGCTTAGATATGGAAGCTATCAAAGAAACAAACTACACACCTTACTATGTTGGCGGAGGTATCGGAGTTCTTGTAATAGCTGCCGGAGCTTTCTTTGCTCTTAAAAAAAGAAAAAATAATTAGGAGATAATTCATGAAAAGAAAACTATCCCTACTATTTACACTACTATTAGCCAGTGTTCTAGTTCTTACTGCTTGTTCATCACAAAATAAAGCTGGTAACACTACTGAAACTGATCCTAATCTAGCTGATAAAGCTTTTAATGAAACGATAGACTTGACAGGTGTAAATAAAGACAAAAAATCTGAAGAAGAAAATGGAAAACGTGTAGTAATGGACTCTGTAGCTCTAGCTCAAGTTGCAAATGTACTTGACATTAAATTAGCAGGTGTCCCTACTACAAAAATTAGGTCGTATGCCTAAAAAGATATGACAATACTGTTCAAATCGGTCTTCCAATGAATCCAAATATGGAAGTTATCAAATCTATTAATCCTTCTATCGTATATGCTCCAGATAGTTTACAAGACTGGATAAAAGAAGGATTCGAGAAAAAAATAAAAATACCTTATAAATTTGTAGATGTTCGTAGTGTTAATGGGTTATATACAGTAACAGAAGACCTTGCAAAAAGAATTTGGTAAAAACAGAAAAAAATTCAAAAGAATTAAAGAAAGAACATGATGATTTCTTCGCTAAATTCAATGAGAAAATCGCAAATAAAAAGAAACCAAAAGTTTTAGTTCTTATGGGATTACCTGGAAGTTATATGGCTGCCACTGAAAAAAATCTTATGTGGGTAACCTAGTAAAAATTAGCTGGTGGTGAAAAATATCATTAAAGGTAATGAAGAGTTTAAGAATCTAAACTTAGAAACAGCTTTTAAACGATAAACCAGATTTTATTTTACGAACTGCTCACGCAATGCCTGAGACAGTTACTGAAATGTTTAAGAAAGAATTTGAAAACAATAAGAGTTGGTCTCACTTTGATGCGGTAAAAAATAATAAAGTTATCGACTTAGATAGCTCAATGTTTGGTATGACAGCTACATACGATTACCAAAAAGGATTAGAAAGTCTATACAGTATTTTCTATAGTAACTAATACTTAAAAACCAGAAGTAGCACATTGCTACCTCTGGTTTTTTTATAATTTGAATTATAAACTACATATGTTATACTAAACATATGATTATATAAGGAGGTTCTTAATGTTTAAAAAAACAAAAAAATAATCACTTTTTTTCTGTTCTTATTCTGCTTTTATTAAGTACAATATTTTTCGCAGCGAATAGTGGTAGTATAAAAGCAAGCGTCGGACAATTGGCTTTTGGTATCTTCACTGGAGAATATTCTAATGTTAATGCCATTATCGACGTTCGTTTCCCAAGAATTATCATCACTATATTAGTAGGTGCAGCTCTTGGTGTTAGTGGTTTATTATTACAAACAGTATTAAAGAACCCGCTTGTCGATCCTAGTATTATAGGGGTTTCTAGTGGAGCTAACCTATTTTTATACTTAGGGTTAGGCTTATTCCCACAATTTTTGCTGTTTAAATCAGTGTTTTCTATCATCGGTGGTGTCCTTGGTTTTTTTAATCATCTATTACTTAGCTGGTAGAACAAAAAAACAATGTTAAAATTATTTTTAATAGGTATTGCGATAAGCTATTTCTTCACAGGAATACTAAGTTCTATGCAGTACTTAAACCAAGCAAATTCTACTACTTCATCAGCATTCAAGACTGTTGGTTTAGGAACTAAAAACTGGGATGATGTTTCATTATTATTAAGTTGGATTCCTATTTTACTAATTATCAGTTTCTTCTTAGCAAAACTATGTAATATCTTCGCCTTAGATGATAATATTATTAGTTCACTAGGAATCAATATTAATATGATTCGCCTGTTAATCTCATTTGTTGCGGTAGCTCTTGCTTCTGTGTCTACAGCTGTTGCTGGTGTTATTGTCTTCTTAGCTCTTATTACACCTCATATTGCTAAGATTATAATTGGAAGAAATCATATTTATACTATTCCATTTAGCGCTCTACTAGGAGCATTTATTCTACTATTATTCGATACAATCGGTCGTATTATTTTCGCACCAATCGAAATACCTGCTGATTTAATAATGATGATTATCGGTGGACCTGCATTTATTATTTTTAGTTAAGAAAGGAGTAAGTTAATGGAAAAATATAATAGAAATTAATAACCTTACATTTAAGTATAATAATAAAACTGCACTTTTCGAAAAATCTTAATGTAGATATTGAAAAAAAGGTAAAAATTACTACCCTACTTGGTAAAAAAATGGATGTGGTAAGAGTACACTTATAAAAAAATATTAGCCAAAAAAATTTAAACTATAATTCTGGAAGTGTGAAAATCGAAGGGAAAGAATTAAATTCATATTCATTAAAAAGAACTTGCGAGTATTCTTGCGATTGTTTATCAAAAGAATGAAACTCCAAGAGAGATTACTGTTTATGATATGGTTAGTTTCGCTCGACTTCCTTATCAAAAATATTTTTCTTTTACAAACCTAACGCTAGTGATGTTGAAAAAAATTGAATTTGCTCTTGAAAAAAACTAATTTAAAAAGCCTATAGAGATAAACGTGTAGATGAATTATCTGGAGGTCAGCTTCAACGTGTTTACATTGCAATGGCATTAGCACAAAGTACGGATATTATTATACTAGACGAACCTACGACCTTCCTTGATATAAAAATATCAAAAAAATCTATAATGCAACTTGTAAGAGAGCTTAATAAATCTCTAGGAATTACTATTATCATGGTATTGCATGATATTAATCAAGCACTGGCATACAGTGATAATATTATTGCTCTTCTTGATGGAAAAAGTTATAAAAAAATGATAAAGCTGAGAACTTCTTTGATGAAGAGCTTCTAAATAAACTTTATGACACTGATATTAAAAATAGAAGATGGAAAAAGTAATTAGTTGGTAAATAATAAAGTTAATAATATGAAAAAAATTTGAAATCAATCGCTATATCAGAATATTAATATTTTGATATAGCGATAATTTTATATCTGTAAAGATTATTAATGTTATTTCAGCAACCTTTAAATACTGTTATATCAACGTTTATGAGAATTTAGACTTCAAAAAGGTAGAGCGAAAACTAGAGTAGTTAATAAGTTAATTTAGCAATCTTATCTAAATAAATGCTGACTGTTTCTAGCTTTCTTTGAGGTGCTAACTCTGCGTAAGTATCCATAGTAGTTGACATTGACTTATTCCCATTCTGACTTGGAGTTCTTTCCAATTTATGCCTGCATTAAGCAATATTGAATCATGAGTATGTCGGAACAAATGAAAACCATAATCTGAGTGATCCTAGACTTACTAATTGAAAATGATAAAAATAAGAATGTCTAGTTTTGATAAAAATAAAAAAATGTATAAATAGGTTATAATAGTGCATATTATCAGTTTCAATACCAGATTTGGTACAGCATTTATTCGACAAACCTCATTGAGTCCCTTTAATAAAGAAATCAAACGTCAAACGAAAAAAAGAAGGTTTTTTTCCTAACGAGGAGGCTCTGGAACGTTACTTAGTTACTTTATTTGAAGATTATAATTTCAAGCAAAGCCAACGAATCCATAAAGGGTTTGACCAATATTATTAATAATGCTAAAAATAAAAAAATATACAATTTGGTCTAAATAAAAAAATATACAAAATAATATAAAAAAATATTCCCATATAGTTTATACTCATAGTAAAAACAATTATGAGGGAACAAATGGAAACTAACATTATTGGAGAATTAAACAATTTGAAAGAACGAGATATAAAACCAAATTTCAGTGAATTAAGTAGGAAATACGGATTACATAGGCATACAATAAAAAAATACTGGGATGAGGGAGGAAAAAAATAATAAAAATCTAGAAATAAACCTAGTGTTTTAGATAAATACAAAGAGGAGATAGAAGAAATACTTAAAGAAGCTGGAGTAAATAAAAATAGGTGCATATGAATTTTTAACATATAAATATGGAAATATCTGTACTTATAGCAATTTTAAACAATATACGCTAAAGCATAATATAAAAAAAGAAAAAAAGCACAGACTGCACACGTTAGATATGAAACTCAACCAGGATATCAAATACAAGTAGATTGGAAAGAGAGTTTAAAAAAATAGAAACGAAAAACAGGAGAAATTATAAAAATTCAATCTATTCGCAGCCACACTAGGATACTCAAGAAAAACATGTATTTATAATCTCAAAAAAACAAGAACAACAGAAGACGTACTCAGATGTCTTATAGAGACATTTAAATACCTAGGAGGTGTCCCTCATGAGATACTTACAGATAATATGAGTTCATTAGTAACTATATTTAAACATGATAAAAAGGAAACATCCAGAAGTATTAGCGTTCGAAAAAGATTTAGGAATTAAAAATCAAATTTTGTAAAGTTAGAACACCTGAAACAAAAAGGTAAAGTAGAATCAGCAAATAGGTTCGTGAATAGAATAACAGCATTTAATAAAAAAATAGAAAACGAAGAAGAGTTATACGCTATAGTTAATCGTATAATGAAGAACTCAAACGAACAGAACAATCAGACAACTAATCTACCACCTAATGTGTTATTTAAAAAGAAAAAAAGAATACCTCCAACCATTACCAAATAAATGTTTACTAGATGACTACACACTACCAATATTTAGTCAAAAAAAGTACCAAACACACTATTAGTAAATTATAAAGGTCGAGGATATTCTGTACCTAAAAAAAGTTTATAGACAAAAAAAGTAATACTAAAACCATTTGAAAAATAAACTATACATTTATTATAACACGGAATTAGTCACAATACATAATATAACAAATCAAAAAAATGAATTATAAAGAAAAATCATTACAAAGAAGCCTTGGCAAGTAATTTTTTTATAATAGCGAAGAATATGACATGAAAAAACTAGCTGAAGAAAAATTTAGAATTATTTAAGGAGTTAAAATATGACTAATTATACACGATTATTATCAAATTTAGAAGAATTACAATTAAATAGAATCAAAGATAATTTAGATGAACATATAGGAAGGATAAATAACAAAGAACTAGATTATATTGAGAGTTTGCATGAACTAACAAATTTAGAAATACAAGCAAGAGAAGATAGAGCAACACATGCTTGTGTAAGAGTAGCAAACTTCCCTTACAGAAAAAGAATTAAAGGATTTTTGATTTCTCATTCAATCCAAAGATTAATAAAGAAAAAAATACTAGATTTTAAGCATTTGAGATTCATAGAAAATAAGGAAAAATATACTATTTCTTGGTGTCCCTGGAGTAGGTAAGACACATTTAGCCACCTCTATAGGTATAGAGGCGGCTAAGAATAGGAAAAATTACTTACTTTATAAATTGTCATGATCTAATATTACAATTAAAAACGAGCAAAACTTGAGAATAGATTAGAAACTAGATTAAAGTTTTTTTTCAAAAATACAAAGTTCTCATTATAGATGAGGTAGGATATCTACCTATTGATAAAGAAGGAGCTAATCTATTATTCCAACTTATAAATAAAAAGATATGAGAATAGTTCTACAATAATAACTACAAATAAACCTTTTTTTCAGAGTGGGGAGAAGTATTTGGAGATAGTGTGCTAGCTAGTGCTATATTAGATAGACTACTACATCATTCTCATGTGATTAATATTGTTGGATCTTCATATAGATTAAAAGATAAAACATTTCTTAAATCTACTAACTAATTTAGACTGGTTGTATAATTTTATTTTGTCTTTTTTTGTATATTTTTACATTGACATTAACATTATGACACACTCGAAAAACTTATTTGATTAATACTCCGTAACTCTACTTGAGTGTTTACACATACTTATTGACAGTATCAAAATTATACGAGTAGGTATTTCTTGTGAGTAATTTTCATCAAAAAAATTTCATAGATAAGTCCTATATATAATCACGGTAAAGTAGTAAAAAAATAGTTGTTATCCTAGTTGATTAAAAAAATCTCTGATTTCCTCATCTTTTATAAAAATAATATATAATTTTCCCTCTCTTCTAGTGTCCAAGATATTTTTCATTGGCTAGTTTACGAAGATGGTGGGATGCAGATGCCATACTGAGATCTAGTAAACAGGCTATATCACAGACACAGAGTTCTTCAACAGCAAGGAGATAAAAGATGATATTTATCTGTTTATTATCGGTAAATTTTGTTAAAAATGCGAAGTGATTTTTTTGGACTTTTTCCTTTTTCAAGGTAGTTCATTGCGGTTGTAACATTTTGTTGATTTATAATATTCACTTGGCAGATACTATCTTTTTTTCATAATATTTTCTCCTAGCCTAACATAGTCCATAGCATGTCAAAACTGTTATTTTCAATCAGGATATATATCCCTAATCCTAAATAAACAACGGCAATAAACCATCTGCTATATTTTTCCAAAGTTTCTCCAACAGATGGGACTTGTGCCAATTTTTGAGCAGAAAAAACCAAGAGATAAATCATGACTAGAAATGTAAGTAAAGCCACTATCAAATCCGCTAAATTTAATGTAATAAAATACGGGACAAAGATACCAATATTGTCAGCACCACAACTTGCAAAAGTAATCATAGCGACTAGAAAAATCAAGTTTTTATTATCTTTGCGCAACCCTTCTTTGGCAATATCTTCTCCATCAGAATCTCCTAAAATCAAAACTTTGAGACCTAAGAAAATTGGAATCAAACCGAGCAAACCTAAAATCTCTTTACTAGGAATATAATATAGGACAAACGCAAAAAAAGTAAACTTAGTAATATTAGACTAACAGAGCCTAGAAATTGTCCTAAATAGATGTTAATGATGTCTTTTCTGCTTTTTCTTTTGGCAAAAAATAACATTAGGATAATAAGTAAGTCTACGGCTGTCCCAGAATACAGGATTATTGAAGTAACAACATTTTGAATCATAAAACACCTCATTCAAATATATTTTTGAATATATTCTAACATTAAACTTTGTAGATGTCAACTTCAACTCCACCAAAAATATAGATAAGAAGTTAGTGTACCAAATATTAAAAAAAGTCCTGCCATCGAAATGATAGCAGGGATTAACTTCAATATCCAACTGATATATTTATCTAAAAAAAGGTAGAGTTTTTTTATTGATTTATAGTGCGATGTAATGAGTTTCAAAAAAATCAAAAAAATCATTTAAAAATCAATATTTTGACATCTATTGACGTGTACTAAAAGTTCTTTACTTAACCTCTAAAAAAATAACAAATAACACCTCTTCTAAAACTATTAAAATTAATGTTTTACAATATTCATTATTAACTTCCTTCAAATTGTATAATCGTTGATTTTAATATTAAATAATTGTAAAAATATATTGGTACAAATAAATAATAAAAATAATTACAAAGGAGTTTTCTATGGAAATACTAACTACCCTAGGTATATTTGTCATAATTGTAATACTTGGTTCATTTTTTTAAATAATCTTTTTTTCCACGTATTCCTGCAGCTTTATTCCAAATTATACTTGGTGCTGCGGTAACATTTATTCCTAATCTACCACTTCATTTTGAATTTGAATCAGAAATGTTTATGATGTTAATTATCGCACCCTTACTATTTACCGACGGTTTCAACGCATCCTTAAAGAATATCTGGTTATACAAACGACCAATAATATATATGGCAATATTTTTTTAGTTCTTGTGACAGTAATTGTCGTCGGTAGCATAATTCATTTATTGCTTCCAATGATTCCATGGGCAGCGTGTTTTTGTTTTAGCCGCTATCTTATCGCCTACAGATGCTGTTGCTGTTAAATCAATAACTAAAGGAATGAAACTACCTAAAGGCCTTATGGCTATATTAGAAGGGGAATCTCTTCTTAATGATGCTTCTGGTCTTGTGTCATTTAATATAGCTCTAGCCGCTGTTCTTACTAATACATTTTCTGTTACAAATGCTAGCTATAAATTTTTAGTAGTTGCAGGAGGTGGAGCAATTTTTTTGGACTTATTATTGGTATAGCATTCTCTTATATTAAGTTTACATTCTTAACAAAGTTTGCTGATGAATCTAATATTTTTAGTTATTTTTTTCAATTAATAACACCAGTTATAGTATTCTATCTAGCAGAGCATATCGGTGTCTCTGGTATCGTTGCTGTCGTAATTACAGCTCTAGTTTACAACTACCAGAGAAAACTTCACTTACTCACTATTGTAAGTAGTGATGCTGCAGTAACTATAGATAGTACTCAACAAATAGCAAGTTATGTACTAAATGGTTTCGTATTTACATTTTTTTAGGATATTTACTCCCAGAGATATATCATACAATGTTTAACAACAGAGAAATTGATATTGTCTATGGTTTTATTATCTCTTTAGTAATCGTTTTAGGTTTAATGATTGTTAGATTAGGTTTCGTATATTTTTTTACTACATATCATTCCAACCTCATCTTTTTTTACTACTGCTAGAAAAAAACAGCAAAAAAATAATATTAAATAGAAAAATTCGACAAAGGTGACTATTCTAGATTTAGCTACTCTTTAATTGCTAGTTTATGTGGTATTCATGGTACAGTAACACTTGCTACAGCCCTTATGATTCCAGTTGTAACGGCTACTGGGGATAACTTCCCACTTAGAAATACCATCCTATTCATTGCGAGTAATGTTGTGTTACTAAGTATTGTTATTGGTACAATCGCCCTTCCACTTGCTGTTAAAGGAGAAGATGAAGAAAAAAAGAATATACTCAATATTCTCTTCGTGAAAAAAACCCTAGAAGGAACACTTGAAGAACTAAAAAGAACGTGATATTTCTAAGAAATCTGTCGAAGAAAAAAAGTTGCTTATGCTTTTTGAAATAAAAAAATTTTTACACGAACTAAAAAAACATACTTTAGAAATATACAAACTGGAAAAATTTAAGAATATAAACGAAGCATTGTCACTACATAAGAAAAATAATGAAAGCACAAGACAAAGCTCTTCCTGAAATACTTAAGGACAATCCTAACATTGAACAAATCTTGGAAATTTCTAAAATTATGCAACTTAGAAAAATCTTTATTGTTCACATATTCGATACCAAAAAAACTTATTACTTAATTTAAGAATATATATAAAAAGAATCCAATCTAAAAACGCCGTTTAATACGTCATTTTGTTGCTGAAGATTTAACTCCTGAATTTTATGAGAAACTTAAAGAAAAAAAGTTCCAAATAGAAGAAAAAGAGAACTTTGCGAGTAAATTAGATGAAATTAAACAAAGAGCCGAAGCTTCTTCTAGTCAAATTCAAGCTATTATTGATTGTTCGCCTACAGTAAGAGACGCACTTCTTGATATAGCTTATAAGGTTATTGATGAAAAAGTGTTCAGATGAAAAATACTCCCGACTTTGACAGTTTCGAGAAAAAAATATTGTAAGAAAAAGTTGATTTTATCGAAAAAAATCAACTTTTTTTCTACTTTTGCTATTCCTATATACAAGTATATGTGGTATAATATATATGAGGTGGCAAAAAAATGATAGTTCAAGTATACACAAACAGAGGAAATAAATATGTAAGAGTAGTTCATTCATATCGAGATCCAGAAACTAATAAACCAAAAAAATGAAAGTTATAAAAAAATTATGGAAATCTAGAAAAAAACTACTAAAACAAGATAAAAAAACTTCCTAGAAAAAAATTAGAAAAAAAGAAATCAAAGAAAAAAATGAAAGATTAAAAAGAAAGCACCATAGATAAAAATAAAAATCGAGACAAATAATTTTTGAAAAAAAGAAGGTTTAGTACGTAAAAAAACTATGGATATTTAGTATACGAGAAGATATGGCAAGAACTGGGAATAAGTAGATGGATAAAAAGATATAAAAAAACTAGAAGTAAAAATAGAAATTGAAGAAATACTAAAACAACTGGTATTTCAAAGACTACTCACTCCATCATCAAAGAAATCAGCATATGATCATAGAGAAAAATTATGTAGATTTTTCGAAATGATTTGATTTTAGAAGATTACTACAGAGTTTTTAGATATAATTTATGATGAAAAAGAAAAAAATTAGAAAAAAACATTTAAATAGCACACTCAAGAAAAAAATTTAACAGAGAATTAAATGTAGTATTATACGATGTAACTACATACTACTTTGAATCAGTTAAAAAAAGACGAAATAAAAAGGCTTTGGATTTTCTAAAGATAATAAAGTAAATCAAGTACAAGTAGTTATGGGATTATTAATTGATAATAACGGAATACCAGTTGGTTACGAACTATATCCAGGTAATACGAGTGAATTTAGTACACTATATCCCGTCATAAAAGATTTAAAAAGAAAAATATAAATTAAAAAAAGTAATAGTAGCCGCAGATAGAGGACTTAATTCTGGTAAGAATCTACTTTTTATTAAAAAGAACTAGGATTAGATTATGTCATGGCATATAAGCTAAAAAGGCGCTAAGAAAGAAATAAAAAGAAAAAAACTATTTGAAGATGGATATACAATAGAAAAAAAGAGTTTAAATATAAACTTATAGAACATGTAAAAAGAAATTCGAGTTGATGGTAAAGTCGAGAAAAATACAAGATAATCTACTTTTAGGATATTCTGAAAAAAAGAGATAAAAAAAGATAAAGCTGATAGACAGAGACTTCTAGATAAAGCTGACAAGCTACTAAATAATCCATCCATGATGAAGCAAGAGTTAAAAAAAGGTGGTAAGAAATTTATAAAAAGTAACTAAGGGGAACTTAGATATAGAATTAGATGTCAAACAAATTGAAGAGGCAGAAAAAGATGGATGGATTCTTCGCTATAGAATATTCACAAAAAAAGAGCTCACGGGAAGAGAAGTAAGAGAAATATATGGAAGTCTATGGAAAATTGAAGATAGTTTTAGAGTGTTAAAAAAACTAATCTTGAAGCTAGACCAATATTCGTATGGAGTGAAAAAGAGAATAAGAGCTCACTTTTTTTAATCTGTTATTTAGCTTTAGTAATAGAAAGATATCTTGAGAAACTTCTAAAAAGATAATAATGTAAATTTATCGACAGCCAAAAATACAAGAAGCAATAAGAAATACAACGTTAGGAAGTGTTGAGACATTAATGGGAGATTATTATATAAAGGATGCAGAATCAAAAGAGTATCTTGATATAATTAATTCTGTAAAGATGAATAAAAATTCCTCTTGTAGGATATGTTTCTGATATAAAAAAATGTATATAGGAAAATTATGCCAATTTCACCCTGATGAAACGCTATAGCTACGCCTTTCATCAGGGTTTTCTTGTGTCTGAAACTGTCAAAGTCGGGAAAAGAATCCAATCTAAAACGCCGTTTAATACGTCATTTTGTTGCTGAAGATTTAACTCCTGAATTTTATGAGAAACTTAAAGAAAAAGTTCCAAATAGAAGAAAAGAGAACTTTGCGAGTAAATTAGATGAAATTAAACAAAGAGCCGAAGCTTCTTCTAGTCAAATTCAAGCTATTATTGATTGTTCGCCTACAGTAAGAGACGCACTTCTTGATATAGCTTATAAGGTTATTGATGAAAAGTGTTCAGATGAAAATACTGCAGAATTCGTTAAAGATGTATATAGATACTACTCATTCACCTTGTTTGAAGTATTTTTTTAGAAGATATCGATTTTTGAAGAAGAACTTAAAGAACTTCAAATGGAAGCAGTTCGACTTTTTAAAAATACAGAATATTAACGATGAGAAAAATTGAATTATATTTCTCTAGAAGATTCTTACACCGCTCTTCGCGACTTAAACTTCAGCGAATCCATGATTTTCCCTCGCGAGACTGAAGAAGAATAAAAATATAAAAAAGCTGACCTCAGGTTAGATAATTATCTAAACTCTGAGGTCAGTTTTATTTTTAAAAATTAATTATCCATAAGGGAGTGACTCAAAAAATCGTGATTTCGGAGAAATCGATTTTTGTCGAGTCACTCTCATAAAAGTTTATTAGATATCTAAAAAGCTTTTATAAAGCGAATTTAGATATCAATAAACCATTGCGTCTATGAGTTCTCATAAGAACTTCGTTAAATTTTAGGTCTTTTGGGTCACCCCATTTTTTTATATTATTTCTCAAAAATCTTTTCAAACTATAATTAATTTCCTACTTACTTTCTCTAAATTTTTTTTCTTTAACTATTATTATCTTATTATAAATCATCATCCTTGACAAAGATTTCAATTCATGTTTTAATATACCCTATATGGGTATATAGGAGGTAAAAAAATGTTTTTTTATTCACAAAAAGTAGATAGTATTTCTACTATCGAACTAGAACAAAAAAACTTAAACAAAATATTCAGTTAATAGATGTAAGAACACCTGGTGAATTTAGAAGAGGACATATAAAAAAATGCAAAAAAATATTCCACTAAATGAAATCGGCAGATACACTCCAGTAGCAGACAAAAAAACATATGTAATTTGTCACTCTGGAGCAAGAAGTAAACTTGCCGCAAAAAACTTAAAAAAAGAGGTTTTGATGTTGTCAATGTTCAAGGTGGAATGCATGCATGGAGAGGCAAAAATAGTTTAAAAATTAGACTGTAAATAATTTAACTCTGTTAAAAAAACACAATAATTTTCAGATTAATATAGTAGTTAAACTTAATAATATTGAAAGGAAACAACTATGAAAAAAACAATATTTCAATGAAAGATTTTTTTATGAGAAATATACTAATAATAGTAGTGAAAAAAACTCACTATTATTGATGTAAGAGAAATCCATGAATATGCAGCTGGTCACATACCTTCTGCTGAGAATCTCCCTTTAAGTACTTTAGGAACAGATTTTTTTCTAAATTAGACAAAGATCAGAAATACTACGTGATTTGTCAAGCAGGTGGCCGTTCAGCTAAAGCATATGATTTTCTTGATGCACAGGGATTTGATGTTATAAATGTTGAGGGTGGTATGAATAGCTGGCCTGGAGAAATAAAAATAAAGAATTAAACAACCTACAATTACTAGTTTAAAAATTCTCTATAAAATTAATACATCTCAAAAAAATAAAAAGTCTTGTTTCTATATAATTTTAGATCAAGACTTTTTACTAATTTAGTATACTATTTCTTTTTTTACTAGATACTGTATAGCTTTCTCTATTCTTTCCTTATGCTCTTCAGGATTTTCTGTAGGGTTATTAATACATTCCATAAGGTTTTCTGTTATTAATAATTCAATAACTCGGTCAACACTGGAACGAACTGCACTTAATTGAGTAATAATATCCATACAATCTCGCTCTTCTTCTATCATTTTTTTGAATTCCTCTAAGCTGACCTTCAGAACGTTTTTAAACGCGTTATGTACTTCGACTTCGACATATATTTTTCCTCAGTATATTTTTTTCATTATACATTGAATAGTTTATTTTGTCAAAATTTTCAAAGTAAATATGCTCCCTTTCCCATATTCGCTCTCTACTATAATATCTCCATTAAGCTGGATAGCTAGTTGTTTTGCTATAGCTAATCCTAATCCATAGCCTCCTGTTTTTCATGTTTCTTGATGCCTCAATACGATATAATCTTTTTAAAAAAATATTGTCAAGCTCTTCTTTTTTTATACCACAGCCTTCATCAATTACTGAAATAGAAAGAATTTCATCACTAATTTCAGCAACTATTTCTATTTTTTTGTTCCACTTGGTGAATATTTAAATGCATTGCCTAGTAAATTAACTATAATTCTTTTGTATTTTTATTATAATTACTTACTATTTTTTTGCATTTTCTGGTATAACTTTTTATAAAAAAATATCTCTTTGTTCTTTTTCTGCTCTTAACTTAAATTCAGACATACAATCAATTAATAGTTTATCTAAAAAAATATTGTTTCTTTTTTTATCGGCAGAATTAGTTTCTTTCACACTTAACGTCAAATAATTTAATTCTTCAACTAATTTGTTTAATCTTGTTGTTTGACGACAAATTGTTTCTAAATAATACTTGTATTCATCTTTTTTTATTATACCATCTAACATTCCTTCGGCTGTTGATTGAATAGAAGTTATAGGGGTTTTTTTATATCATGAGAAAGTTGAGCAATCATAAGAGATTTTTTTCTTTTTTTCACTTTGTTCTAGTGATTCAAAACTTTCTTTTAAGTGCTCCGCCATATCATCAAATGCTATAGACAAATCTCTAAATTCGACTGGACGTATCACTTCATTGCTGATATCAAATCTCTTCTCACTTATATTTACTGTTTTTTTCTTTAGAACATCTAATGATTTAAACACACCTTTTAGTAATGCTAGACTTATAGTTGCACCGATTATCCCCGCAATCACAGTAATTACAACAATAAAAATATGTATCTTTTTTTCAATTAACATTTGGTTTGAAAGCTCCAAAAATACAGCAGTTATAGTTATTAAAAAAATGATAAAAATATATCCAACAATTATATAATCTCTTAATTTCATTCTATATTTCCTTTCCATTTTTTTAAACTTGTTTTTTTCCATTTTATATCCTAGTCCCCACACTGTCTTTATATTTGGTGTTTTCTCTGTAGAGTATTTCATTAATATTCTCCTTATAGAATGAACATGCACATTCAATGTATTCGCATCTTCAACATACTCATCCTGCCATATTTTTTCATACAATTCTGTTTTAGAAAAAACACGTTCTGGGTTATTAGCTAATAACCATAATAATTCAAAAAGATTTCACCGTTAGATCTAGTTGTTTCCCATTAACACTTGCTATTCTACTGTTATAATTTATCTCTAAATCTCCAAGCGTCGAAATACTATCTGTGCTATTTTTTTCAATTCTACGTAATATGTTCCTAACTCTTAATACTAACTCTCTAGGACTGAAAGGCTTAACTATATAGTCATCAGCTCCCAGGCTCAAAGCATAAATCTTATCTGGCTCAGTTGTTTTGGCAGTTATAAATAAAAAGGGTTGCTCTGCATCTAAATACTGTACTTCACTAATCAAATCATAGCCATCCATATTTGGCATCATTATATCGGTAATAATTAGAGAATACTTATTTCTTTTATATTTTTTTCTAATGCTTCTTTTCCATCATTAGCAATATCTATATCATAACCACCTTGCTCTAGATATCTTTTATTTATTTCTGTTATTTCCATCTCGTCATCTACTAATAAAATTTTTATTCATCATATCTTTACTCCTCCTAACAAAAATAGCACTATACATTAAAAGTATAGCACTATTTTGTTAAATTCTGCAAGGTACTTTCTCTCACTATTTTCAAAATATCAGTTTAATTGAAATTTCCCCACATAATTCTAGATATTCAAAAAAATTTTTATAAAAAGAGACTACTATTAAATCACGCTAATTTTAATCGTTTAATACATAACTTTTTAAAGTTATTCTATTTAGTCGATTTCATTTTTTTCTTCTAATTCCTAAATAACCTAGTAAGCTAGAAATTATTAGAGCTACTATTCCAGTAGTTGAAGAATTTGTTGTGTTTGTTGCATTCATTGTTCCTTCTGGAGCTGCACTTGTTTTTGGTAACATTCCTTTTTTCATCATATCATTGTTCATGTGAGCGTTCATATTATTCACTTTCATATCTTTTATGCATATGTGCTTTCATATTCACGACATCTGATTTATGCATATCCATAGGTTTTTCCGCTCATATTTGAGTCCATTAAATCGTGTTTTTTTATGATCTGTCATCATATTTTCACCTGGTTTTTTTCATCCATTTTCATTACTTCTTTATGCAGATTTACAATAACCTCTTTAAGTGCTACTACGTTTGCTAAATCTGCTTTTTCCATCTTTTTTTCACCGTATACTTTGATTATTGCTTTGTAGCTTTGTGTTCCGTTAGCTTTTAATAAGTCTAATAATTCTTTATCTGATTTTCCTTGTGTTCCTGCTAAGTCTACTTCATAGAAGTATAATCCTTTTCCTAATTTTTCTAATGGTAATAACGCTGGATTTTTTTGCTAATCCGTTATCTGACCATGGAGCTTTATCTGAAGATTTTAAGATTAATCTTGTTAACATTCCATCTCCACCGAAGAATTCATAAGGAATTACTTGGTTTACTCCGGCTGTGAATGGCCCTGGGAAGTTTGCTTTGTCTAAATATTTAGCTGGTACATCTACTGTATCTTTAGTATTATCCATTACTGCTTTTTTAACGTCTTGAACTCTTGTTAATCCATTTAGATTTACATCTATTGTTCTTGTCGCTACTACGTTTGTTAAATCTGCTTTTCCGTCTTTTTCACCGTATACTTTAATTGTTGCTTTGTAGCTTTGTGTTCCATTTGCTTTTTAATAAATCTAATAATTCTTTATCTGATTTCCCTTGTGTTCCTGCTAAGTCTACTTCATAGAAGTATAATCCTTTTCCTAATTTTTTTCTAATGGTAATAACGCTGGATTTTTTTGCTGATCCGTTGTCTGACCATGGAGCTTTATCTGAAGATTTTAAGATTAATCTTGTTAACATTCCATCTCCACCGAAGAATTCATAAGGAATTACTTGGTTTACTCCTGCTGTGAATGGTCCTGGGAAGTTTGCTTTTATCTAAATATTTAGCTGGTATATCTACTGTATCTTTTGTATTCTCCATTACTGCTTTTTTTAACTTCGTTAACACTTGTAAGACCACTTAGATTTACATCAATATCTTTTTGTTGCTACTACGTTTGCTAAATCTGCTTTTTCCATCTTTTTTTCACCGTATACTTTTGATTGTTGCTTTGTAGCTTTGTGTTCCGTTAGCTTTTAATAAATCTAATAATTCTTTATCTGATTTTCCTTGTGTTCCTGCTAAGTCTACTTCATAGAAGTATACTCCTTTTCCTAATTTTTTTCTAATGGTAATAACGCTGGATTTTTTTGCTGATCCGTTATCTGACCATGGAGCTTTATCTGATGATTTTTAAGATTAATCTTGTTAACATTCCATCCCCACCGAAAAAAATTCATAAGGAATTACTTGGTTTACTCCGGCTGTGAATGGTCCTGGGAAGTTTGCCTTTATCTAAGTATTTAGCTGGTACATCTACTGTATCTTTTGTATTGTCCATTACTGCTTTTTTTAACTTCAACTGGAGTTGTTTGTGGTTCTGCTACATCTTTTTGCCTGTTTTATTAAATTATTCACATCAGTTTCTTTTTGATTCAATACTTACTTCTTTTTTTCTGATTTTACTTCAGGTTGTTTCTCAGCACTTACAACATTTTTTTTGCTTCAACTGTACTTTTTCTCAACTTGTTTTGTTTCTTTTCCTACAGTATTTACTTTGTTTTCAATTACTTTAGATTCAGTTGCATCATCTACTTGTTTATTTTCTACATTTTGAACTACAGGAGCTTTATCTTGTAAATCACTTGCATGAGCTTCTCCACTTCCAACAACTATAAAAAAATTCCGCTAGCAATAGCAGCTGATACTACTCCAACACTAACTTTTCTGATTGCCCATTTTGTAAAATTTTCTGATTTAATAAAGTTATTTTTTTCATTTGTATTTCTCTCCTCTTATTTTAATACTTTATTACCAAAAACTTTTTTTGTTTGGTGAATACAGTATACCTTATTGATATTAACTAACTATTAGTAACAGTTAAAAATATTTCTTAAATAGTTATTATTAAAATATTATCTTTAAAAATATATTAATATATATGGTCTTTCTTAGATTTCTGACAATTCTAGAAAAAGTTTTTTTAATCTTTTATCGAAAAATTTTTTTACTAGAAAGTGTTGACAAAGAAAAAAACTTATGTTAATATTTCTTTAACAGTTTTAAAAAAAGCGAAGAAGTGAAGAGCAGTATTACTTAATTATTAGAGACCTTTTGGTTGGTGAAAAAAAGGATTTGGGTGTATTGTAAATGGTCACAGAGCTGAACTAATAACTACTAATGAGTTAGTTCCGGTTGATTACCGTTAATAATCATTGAGGTAATATTAAAAAGTTTATTTTAAGATTATAAAAATTGGGTGGTAACACGATCATTTCGTCCCTTGTGTTACTACCCTTTTTGTCGTATTTAAGACTGAGTAAAAAAATTATTTTTATAAATTAATATAATATAACATTGATAAGATGAGTAGAAAAAAAGGAGTTACACCAGAGAATCTCGGTAGCTGAAAAGAGATTAATGAATTTTTTTGAAGATGGTTTTTGAGTTTTAATTATCGAGCGGAAGTTAGATAATTACGCAGAAATAGCGTTAAAAATTTTTAATGAGGTGGAAAAACTAAAAAAATTCAATTCACAATTTTAGATTTTCCATAAAAATAAGGTGGTACCACGTATGAAACGCACGTCCTTAGACAATAATAGTTTATTGTTTAAGGGCGTTTTTTTATTTTTATAATTCAATATACAAAAAAAGAGAAAAATTTTTAGGAGGAAAGAAATAATGACAAAAAAATTTCAAGTTTAGGATACCCACGTTTAGGGGAAAAAAAGAGAATGGAAAAAAATTAATTGAAGGATACTGGGACCGTACAGTTCGTCAAAACGAGTTATTTGAAGAAGCAGAAAAACTTCATCGTCTTTATATCGAAAAACAATTCAATGCTGGTTTAGATTTCATCCCTGTTGGTGATTTCTCACTATATGATCACATTTTAGATTTATCAGTTCAATTCAACGTTATTCCACAACGTTTCGAAGGAAGAGAAGTTGATGTAGACTTATTCTTCGATATCGCTCGTGGTAACAAAGATAACGTTGCATCTGCACTAAAAAAATGGTTTAACACTAACTACCACTATATCGTACCAGAATGGGAAAATGTTAACCCTAAATTAAACAACACTCGTCTATTAGACTTATACAAAGAAGCTAAAGAAATCGTAGGAGACAAAGCTAAACCAGTTATCACAGGACCAATCACATACGTAGCTTTATCAAGCGGTCTTGCTGAAGGTGAATTTGAAAAAGCTGTAGATAAATTATTACCATTATATACTCAAGTATTCAAAGAATTAGCTGAAGCTGGTGCTTCTTACATCCAAGTAGATGAGCCAATCTTCGTTACTGATGAAGGTAAAAACTATGTAGAATTAGCTCACAAAGTGTACAACCACTTCAACAATGAAGTAAATGCTAAATTCATCTTCCAAACTTACTTTGAAGCTTTAGTAGAAGCTGAAAAACTTGTAGATCTACCTGTAGCATTCGGATTAGACTTCGTTCACGGAAGAGAAGAAAACTTAGCTAATGTAAAAGCTGGTCTATTTAAAGATAAAGAAGTATTTGCTGGAGTTGTTGACGGACGTAATGTATGGAGCAATGATTTCGATGATAGTTCTGCATTATTAGAAGAACTTAAAGCTAATGTTGCTGAATTAGTAATTCAACCTTCATGTTCATTACTTCACGTACCAGTTACAACTAAAAATGAAACAGAATTAGAAGAAACTTTATTAAATGGTTTAGCATTTGCTGATCAAAAATTAGAAGAGCTTAACTTACTAGCTAACAAATTAGACGGTAAAGAAGATACTGCATACCAAAAACACGTTGATGATTTCAACAAACTGCAAAATGCTGAATTCAGAAACCTTGAATTAGAATCAAGCAAAAATGTTCGTTCAACTCGTCCATCTGATTACAAAGTTCGTCGTGAAGTTCAAAACAAAAAATACAACTTACCAGTATTACCAACTACTACAATCGGATCATTCCCTCAATCTAAACAAGTGCGTCTACAACGTGCGCTATGGAAAAAAAGGTGAATTATCTAATGAAGCATACGAAAAAAATTCATCGAAGAAGAAATCGCTCGTTGGATTAAAAATTCAAGAAGATCTTGATATCGACGTATTAGTTCACGGTGAGTTTGAAAGAACAGACATGGTTGAATTCTTCGGTCAACGTTTCGCTGGATTTGCATCTACTAAATTCGGTTGGGTTCAATCATACGGTTCTCGTGGGGTTAAACCACCAATCATCTACGGAGATGTAAAACACGTTGAAGCTGTAACAGTTAAAGAAACTGCTTATGCTCAAAGCTTAACTAACCGTCCTGTTAAAGGTATGTTAACTGGACCAGTTACAATTCTAAACTGGTCATTTGAAAGAACTGATATTTCTAAAGCAGAAATCTTCAACCAAATTGCTATCGCACTTAAAAAAATGAAATCGAACTTTTTAGAAAAAAAGCTGGAATTACAATTATCCAAGTTGACGAACCAGCTATCCGTGAAGGATTACCTCTTAGAGATAACAAAAAAGAAAAATATCTTGAAGAAGCAGTATTCTCATTCCGTTTAGCTACTTCATCTGTTGAAGATACTACACAAATCCACACACATATGTGTTATTCTAACTTCGATGAAATAATCGATTCTATCCGTGCATTAGATGCTGATGTTATTTCTATCGAAACTAGTAGAAGTCATGGAGAATTAATCTCTGCTTTCGAGACTGCAATTTACCCATTAGGTATCGGTCTTGGAGTTTATGATATCCACTCTCCTCGTGTACCAACAAAAGAAGAAGTTCGTACTAATATCTTACGTCCACTTCAAAAATTATCTACAGAGCAATTCTGGATTAACCCTGACTGTGGATTGAAAACACGTGCTGAAAAAGAAACTATTGAAGCATTAGAAGTTTTAGTTGAAGTTACTAAAGAAATCAGAAATGAACTTGCCGCTAAATAGGAGGTTCATATGAGGAATTTATTAGAGAGATTAGAACAAAAATGTACTCGTAGCTGATGGGTATTTATGGGTACAGCTCTCTATAGTAATGGATTGGAAAGTTGTCATGAATATAATAATATCTCTAATCCGGATTCTGTAGAGAAAAATTCATAAAGCATATATTGAAGCTGGAGCAGATATAATTCAAACAAATACTTATGCTGCAAAGAAGTGTCAGCTTAAAAACTTATGGTTATGAAAAATAAGTTTGAAGAAATTAATATTCGCGCTGCTGAAATAGCTCGAAAAGCAGCCGGAGAAAAATACTATTGTCTTCGGTACTATTGGAGCTATTCGTGGACTACGTGAATGTGAACTATCATTAGAAACAATTGTTAACGAAACAATTAATCAAGTAAAAGTTCTACTATCAACAAATAAAATAGATGCGTTGTTATTTGAAACTTATTATGATCAAGAAGAAATTCGTGCTGTATTAACTGAAGCAAGAAAATTAACTGATTTACCTATTATTACTAATATTTCATTATTAGAAGCAGGTATTACTCAAAACGGAGAAAAAGTAACTGATGCTTTAAGTACCCTTGTTAATTTAGGTGCTGATATCGTTGGTTTAAACTGTCATCTTGGTCCTTATCATATGATAAAAAGTTTAAAACAAGTACCATTATTTGCGCAAAGCTATCTTTCAGCTTATCCTAATGCCAGTTTATTACAGTTAACACAAACAATTAATGGTAATGAATATCGCTTTAGAAAAAATTCTGCTTACTTCGAACAAAGTGCTAAACTACTTGTTGAAGAAGGGGTAAGATTAATCGGTGGTTGCTGCGGTACTACTCCAGAACATATTCGTGCTATAAAAAAAGGAATTAAAGGTCTTAAACCAGTTAAAAGAAAAGTTATAACACCATTACCTGCTGAAGAGGAGCTTGTAAGGGTTGCTCATAACGAACCAACAATTGTTGATAAAGTGAAAAAACAAGTAACAATAATAGCTGAACTAGATCCACCAAAACATTTAAATGTAGATAAATTTATCGAAGGTGCAAAAAGCAATAGATAAGAAAAAAATATTGAAGCTATTACACTAGCAGATAATTCTCTTGCTAGTACTCGTATTTGTAACTTGTCTGCTGCAACTTTACTAAAAAGAACATATTACTACCCCTACACTACTTCATTTAACATGTCGTGATCATAATCTTATCGGACTACAATCTCGTTTAATGGGATTTGATCTTCTTGGAATTAATAACGTCCTTGCTCTTACTGGAGATCCAAGTAAACTTGGGGACTTCCCTGGAGCTACTAGTGTCTATGACATGACTAGCCTTAAGTTAATTCCTTTTATTAAACAACTTAACGAAGGACTTGGATATAACGGAGCTTCTCTAAAAAAAGACTACAAACTTCACAGTTGCTGCTGCTTATAATCCAAATGTTCGCGACTTAAGTAAAAACAAAACGTTTAGTTGAGAAAAAAATTAAAGCAGGTACTGATTACTTTATCACACAACCTGTCTTTGAAGCTGAAAAAAATTGAGCAATTAGCAGAATTTGCTGCTAATTATACAGATACACCATTCTTCGTAGGTATAATGCCAATTACTAGCTACAACAACGCTGTATTCTTACACAATGAGGTGCCTGGTATTAAGTTATCAGAAGAATTCTTAGCTAAATTAGAAGAAGTAAAAAGATGACAAAGAACTTTGTCAAAAAAATTACTTTAGAAGAAAGTAAAAAAATTACTTGATGTTGCTTTAAAAACACTTTAAAGGAATTTACCTAATAACACCATTCTTTAGATATGATCTTACTTTTAGAATTAATAGATTATGTTGAAGAAAAATAAAGATAAATAAAGATAAATAAAGGTAAATGTGTATAAAAAAATCACGGTGTTAGAATAATTCTTCCACCGTGATTTTCTATTTTTATTCTATTTTATTTATTTCCGTATTTTTTTCGAAAAGTTCATCTAATGGTTTGTACATTACTTTATTTAAGTCTTCAATTAAAAAAATTGTAATTTTTTTGTTGACTTTGTACAAACTCTAAGAATTTAGCATTTCCCATTAGTTTTTTTGTTGAATTTCTTCAAATACTGATAATTCTTCTTCTGTAGGTTCGTTACCAGCTTGAGCAGCTTCCATTAATTCTTTTTTTGTTTTGATACGAATTCTGTGTATAAAGCATTAGCTTCTTCGTCTGAATATAGTCCTTCTGCAGCTGCTAATGATGCTTTATATTCATCAGATTCTCTTAGTGCTCTTTCGAATTCATTTGCTTTATCATAAATATTTACCATAATTATTTGCTCCTTTTTATGTTGTAATTTAATTATAACATAGTTTTTATCTTCTTTGACAATGAATCGTTTATACTTATTAAGGTTTCTACATTATTTGGAGTTATAAGGATTGACTTAAAAAAATCGTGATTCCAGAGAAATCGATTTTTGCACACCGTTTAAGACTTTTAGATTAACCCCTTTATTCTTAACAAACCCCTATAATTAAGATTTGTTATAATTATATTATATACTAGATACTTTATGTTAACTTTATGCTATAACTAAACTTAAATTAAAAATACACAAAATAAAAAGGACCCATCCGAAGATAAGTCCTATTATTAATTTAAGCTTTCTCTTATTTTTTTAATACCACCAAAGTTTTTTTGGTATCTATGTCCAATTTGTAGTGATAGATCTTTTTATTTTGATCTGCTCCATTAATATATAGTTTTCCTGCTTCATACATGTCTACCATTTCATTCGGAACACTTGAAATTACTATACTACCATTATTATCACTTTCTATTTGTGAGAATTTCACACTGTAATCTCCGGCTGGAAGATCATCAAAAATACCAACGTAATGTATATGTTTGCAGAGGAATTTCCCAATACAATTCACGATATACAAATTCATGTTCTCTTACAACTTTATTATCTTTTTTTATCAATAATTTCTACTTTGTATTTCGAATTATTTTTTTCTCATCGTATGATGATATATAACCACGAACGTAATTAAAAACTTCTATTCGCTTTAAACGTTTGTTCTACTTCAGTATCTTTATTAACTCTAACTATTCCATCACGCAGATAATTATCTGTTGCATATATACTAATACCATTAATTACACGTGAATCATAGTCTAAGTTCATCGAATACGATGGTCTTAAGAAACTATCACTTCCTACTTGAAGTGCAAAAAAACTATTCCAAAAAGCAATATAAAGTTTTTTTCTTGTATTTATCAAATATTATAGCCTCATATCTTTCAGCAAATAAAAATTAAACCTTTTTGCTCCTAAAATAAAGATTATTGGCATCCATGCATAAACATATCTCGGTTTTGCTTCCCAAATTAAATGGAACATGAATACTCCAAAAAAATAATAATTTGGAATAAGAAACAAGATGTTATATACTCTTTTTCTACGTTTATAAATATAATAAACCATTCCAAATAAGATTACTACATACATCATTTGAGAAATATAGATAAAGAAGCTATTGTCACTTCCATAGAACAGTTGCCATAAGAATCCATCTCCATCTCTTAATGCACGAGTACCATTCGTGTAGTTTATAGTACCATCACTCCAATTACCTCTTATTTTAAGAACTATCATAAGTAAATTAAGGAAAAAAATGGTCTATGAGTCACCCTATTAAAGAATAATCCCAGGTCATCAGTCATTTTATTTTTGACTAAGATATGTAAATTGGAAATCTTGCCAATTATAACTTCCCCCTGGATACTCATTCCCATCATTACCCAATGTAACATAGGAAATCTATAACCATCATCTTTCCAGAATCCATAGTGTGCCCAAAGCATATCGAATCCTTTGCCAAAGAAGATAAATGCGATTCCGAAGGTTACTAGTAATAATACCAAATTTTTTTGTACCATTTAAAAAAATAGTAAGTACACAATTAATGCCGGTAAAATAATAATGATATTTGACCTAAGATTCCAAGCAAAAGCTACTAATATTGCCACAGCTACAATATGCTTGGTTCTAAAGATAAAACTCCCATCCGACGGGATAAGTACATATATTATTAAAGCTACCATGATTACCATCAAAGTATCAGAATAGTAGAATAAACTGTACATTTGAAATGGTATGTATAAAAATCATTAGACCAAGAATTATTGTTTGTTTTTTTGTTTTGTTAGTAATTTTCCAGCAGTTTTATACGTTAAGAATATTGTTGCCGTTGTTACTAAGAAACAGAATATATGCAACATCCAAAACTTCAGAAATATGTAGAAATGCTGCTATACGATATATCCAATAAAGGATAATAGTAGGTGTAATATTATTAGGATAAACTAAAAAGTATCTCTCACCTGAAAAATTTCCCATAGTTTAGCATATAGTGTGCTTCATTTTCTATCTCTGCACCATCTGAAAAGTTTAAGGTGTCCATCGATAATATTATTGCCTGAAATACTAAGTATACTAATATTATAATTCTATTATATTTTTTTAATCCTACTTCATCAGATGCTAAAAATTTTCTTTACTGCATAAATAAATAATATGAATACAACAGGAACTCCTAAGAGTAACGCAAGTGGATTCAATATTCGTTCATATACAAAAGGTGCTACATAAAGTCTCAAGTTAAAGCAACCGTGAAAAGCGCTATAAACGCATATGAAAAATACATTATGAAGTATTCGCCTCATATTTATCTCCTATCCTTTCTATTAAGATGATTAGCAAACATTATCGGAGACATTGCTATCATTGTTTTGTTAACAAATGTATCACTTTCAAAAATAATTTTTTTTCTTGATTTTATCAATTCTAAAAATTTCTATTTCCTCGGACATATTTTTCATGCATTCTTAACACATCAAAAAAAGTAAGTATCCGCATAGAAGATTTAAACTTTCTTCATATTTTTTTGTTTTGTTTAAACTCTTCAATTTTTATTTACTGCAATCATTATTCTTCTAGTAGAAGCATCTATCATTGCATTGTTTCTCACTGATTTTTCTAATAAGTCTTTATATCCAACTTTTCCAATTTGACTAACCTTTCCTGCTATATCAAAAAGTTTTTTTAATTTAAAAATATAAGTTCTCTAAAGCGAGCATGTCTTCTTGAAATCTTAAATTATAGATATCTAAAAAAATTTTTCTTTTAAACATGCATGAAGTAATGTTATAGTTTAAATCACTTTTTCAATCTTTTTAATTTCTTCTACTAAATATTCTTGACCAGATGAGATCTTTTCATCTAATATACTAGGATATCCATCTCTAGTTAACATAGCAATATCAAGATTATTTTTTTAGAAATCTCATTATATAAAAATCTCTAAGTAATTTTGTTTCAATTTAGAGTTTTCTTCTACAAAAACTACATATTCTCCTTTAGCAAAAATCTAACGCACAGTTTTTCGCTGATGAATTAGAGTTCAGTTGTTTTTTTATATAATTTATTTTACTACTGTCGACTGCAGCAACTGCTTCTTCTATTTCTGAACTAGAAAGATCATCAACTACTATCACTTCAAAAATCTTGGAAGGTTTGATTAAATAAATCATTAATTATTTCTTGCAATCTTTTTACACTTCTATAAGCGGCTAAGACTACAGTAATTTTTCGTTTTTATTTGTTGTTTTTTTATTTTTATTAAAATTTCATTTCCCAAAAGCATTGTATCTAAAAAAGATATCTTTTGTTCTATCTAATGTTCTAACCATAATTTATCCTCTGTATTTTAAGGTTTTATCTTTTAATTATATCACAAAAAAACACTATTTTTTTCATTTACTATGAGAAAAAGTAGAGATTGGAAGTGACTCAAAAAAATCGTGATTTTGAAAAAAATGATATGTACCCTTTTACTGGACAAGCCAGTAAAAGGGGTACACTATCAAAAATCGATTTTTGTCGAGTCACCCCGCAAAGTTTATTAGATATCTAAAAAGCTTTTATAAAAGCGAATTTAGATATCAATAAACTCACTGCGTATATGAGTTATCATACGAATTTTTGTTGAATTTTAGGACTTTTTAAATCAGCCAAATCTCCGCTAAATAGCAAATTATTATAAGAATAACTTAGAACGTTCTCTTTCTCTACTTAATTTTGCTGAACGCGCTTTTAGACTAACTAGAATCGCTCCACCTACAAGAACGATAATTAGATATATAAATAAAATTTTTTTATGTCACGGTGCACAGCTGGAGCATATACACCACCTACCGCTTCACGTAGTAATCCTATTGAATAGGTGAACGGTACTTTTTGGATATAATGTTTGGAAGAATTTTGAAGTCATCTGAATCGGGAATGTTCCCCCTGAACTTCCTAATTGCAGTACTAATAATACAATACAAACTGCTTTCCCTACATTTCCTAAAAATACATACTATTGTATAAATAATTGATGAAAAATAGTAAAGATATTAATAATGCAAATATAACAAATCTAAATGGTGATGTCGCCTGAGTACCTAGAACATACATATCACCTAAAGTTATAATTAATGTCTGGAATAAAGAAATTATTACAAACAATAATCCTCTTCCAAAGTATTTTTGATATGGTTTATATTTATTTTTCTTCGTCTTCTACCTTAGTAGTTAGTAACGAAGACATTAATAGTGATCCAAACCCAAATAGATAAAACTGTATAAAAACGGAGTCATCGCTGATCCGTAGTTTTCTATATGATAAAGTTTATTCTCTTGAAGTTTTACTGGATTTGCGAAAAAAATTCAGCTTGTTGCTTATAATCGACTTTTTAATAAATTAAACAGTTGGTTTTTATCTACTTCTCCATCAGCTTTTTTTTATTTCATCTGTTAGTTTTTGAATTTTGCTTTTTGCTGATGGCACATGAGATTGTAATGTTAATAATTTACCATGTGCATTACTTATTTTTCGCTTCAGTTTCTGATAATTTTTCTTTCTACGGCTGGAAGTTCTCCTTGAGCCTGAGTTTATTATTCCACTCACTTTATCAATATTAACATCGGCCCTGCTAAGAACTTGTGATATTAATGGAGAAACTTCATCATTTAACTTAGTATTCATATCTGTTGAAAGTTCATTTATTCTAGCTGATTTATTTACAAACTCTTCTTTCAAAGTATCTATAATTTCATCGCAGTGATCCATCTTATTATAAATATTAATATTAATCTCTTTTTACTTTATTAATATCATTTTCTAGATTTGTCACTTTGGCTAGTTGGTTATTAAATAATCTTTCATTAGATAGGTTATTAAAATATTCGAAAAATATTCTTTACAAGTTGTAGTCTTTCTCCACTAGCTTGAAGTCTACTATCTAAAGATTTTTTTGTCTAGCTTTAATTTCTTCTGTTCTATCTGGTTTTTTTGAATTTCTTTTTGCTATAATATTTGCTTCTTTTTGATACTTCTTCAACTACACTTAAATGATTACTAATAATAGGTAGCATTCTATCATTAAATCCTTGAATATTGTTAATTGTTACACCTGCTTTATCAGCTAGCATAATACTATTAGTCGCTGCTCTATCTATTTCAGGTAAAAGTATTTTGAACTGTATTTAATATATTATAACCATGTTCTACTTTTTCCTATTAATTCATTTAAACTCGCTTCATATGTAGAAAAAGTTTTCATTCAATTTGAAAATTTCTTGTTTAGCTTTTTTTCTATTGATGGTAAATTTTCTTCAAATTTAATACCAGCCTCATGTAGTTTTTTTCAAAAATTACTCCATTTGCCGTTTCAACGAAACTCTTACTAATATTATTAGCAATTGCTGAAGCTCCACTATTAGTTATTTTTAGGACTAATAGCATTAATCTTCTCATTTACCGTATACTCAATTGTCGCCCTTTGAGGTTCTGTTCTACTAACAGAAGTCATATCTTGACTGAAGTTTTTTTGGAACTACTATACTCGCATAATAGTCACCTATTCTTACTCCGTCCTCAGCTTCTTGTTTATTAGATACAAACTGCCAATCTAGGCTCTTATTGCTTTTTTTAATCCCTCAACTAAACTATTACCTAAGTTTAACTCTTTGCCATCGACAGTAGTACCCATCATCCTCAGATGTAACAGCAACTTTAATATTATTTGTATGACCATATGGATCCCATGAAGATAAAATGTTTGGCCATGCATACATCGATGGTAAAAAATTAATCCTACTATAATTATCCACGTATTAGTTTTTTTCTAAATACCTCTTTTATATCATTTCGAAAAAAATTTCAATAATATTTTTTTCAACTTTTTAATCTCCTCTCTATAAATTAATTAACAAAAAAATAATTAGAGATGTTATATATCCCTAATCGTTAGCTTAAATATTATATCACGAAAAAAATTTTTCTATTAAAAAGTAATTTCATTTCTAGTATTACTATTCTAAATATAACACTACATTATCCTTACTCGAATTTTTTTAAAATCTATAATTCTTTTGGTTACTACTCCTCTAAATCTTAAACTTAGATCTTTCAAATAAATCATGAACGGTCCATCTACCAATACATCACATAGATTTAATAATTCTTTTTATCCTCGCTACCATTTAAGAGTTGCTCATATGTGTAACCACTATATACCCAGATATCTTTTGTTGAACCGAATTCATCTCTTACTCTTTTCGCTAAAGATTTAGCTACTTGAGTATTAAGAAACGGCTCTCCTCCCAAAATTGTTAATCCTTGTACATATGAATTGCTTAGATCTTTGTATGATTTGATCTTCTATTTCTTTTGTATACAATTGACCCGCATTAAAAATTTTTGAATACTTTCGTTAAAACACTCTTTGCAAGCGAATAGACAACCACTTAGATATATTGAGCACCTTACTCCCTCTCCATCAACGAATTGAAATGGTTTATAATCAGCATATTTTTTCTTAGAATAAGCTTCTGCTAACCAAGTGTCGTTAGCTTCTTTAAATGTTCTCATCATACACTTATTAGTAACATTTTTTTCTTATTAGCACTATATTCCGAATTATCTATCGTACTAATAATTGTTCTTAATTTCTCTTCTCTAGACAAAAACCCTCACCCCTTATGTTTTAATAATATCACTTTTTAATAGTCAATTACAATTTATCTTATAAAGGGAGTGATTCAAAAAAATCTTAATTTTAGAGAAGTTGATTTTATCAAATTTTCTCCGTAAAGTCTATAAGACATCTTAAAAAGCTTTTTGTAAAGCTATTTTTAGATATCAATAATAAACCACTATGTCTATGATTTCTTATATAAACTTTTTTATAATTTTTAGACCTTTGTATCAGATTTTCAAAAATTAATCGTAAATAAAATAATAAAGAAATACTTAGAAAAAAATTAGCTTTTATAAAACAAAAATTTCTAAGTCACTATATAAGATTTTTTAAAAAAATTGGTAACATCTGACTTCATGTATAAGTATTACTTATCTGCGGTAATATTTATAATGTTGTTCTTACTCTTATTTAATTTCTATGATATCTGTAGCAAATTTATCAAATTCCTTACTATGAGTTATTATCAAACTTGTAATATTGTGTTCTTTTTAAGTAGTTAAAAAAATGTTTTCTACTATTAATTCACTCAAATTGGTATTCATAGCGCTTGTCGGTTCATCCAAAAATAATAAACTCAGGTCTTCTTATTAATATTCTAGCCAACTCTAGTCTTTGCTTTTCTCCACCACTTAAGTTTTTTTCCATTTTTCTTTCAATAAATAATTATATCCTAATTTATCAATCAATTCTTGCAGGTGTAATAATCTAACTATCTCATCAAGTCTTTCCTCGTATGAATCACCTAAGAGAATATTATCTCTTATTGTAGCTTCATATATGTATGGTTCTTGATTTACTTTTTAGAAACCCTCCTAAAATTTGTGTATTATTCTTATATATATCTTTTTCATTGATTAAGACTTCCCCATCTAACTTATATGCACCTTTTTGCAAGTTTCTTAATATAAGATTAGATACTGTCGTCTTTCCTACACCACTTCTTCCTTTTTAAAAACTAGAAAGTCACCTTTATTAATTTCTAATCTAAAAATCAGATAAAATCAGATTATCTTTAAAAATAAAAAAACTAGATATATTCATATTTACACTGTTAAATTTACTTATTTTTTTAATACTTCTTTCTCTTCATTGCTTTTTATTATTGAAAGTCTTAGACAACTCACTTTCTATCTTATGAGCGGTCTGCCTAACAGTTATTTTTATCTGATATAGAATTTATAGGTTCATCTAACATTCTAACTGTGGAAAAATATTGCAATAGCCGAACCTATAGAAAAAAATCTTTATATATTATAAAAATACACTGAAAGTAATAGAGAAACAATAGGTAGTATAAATGCAACAGTAGCAGATATACCTACATATAGTGAAAAAAATACTTTTGCTAAGTCAGTATTGACCTTTATTCTCTTATTTATAATATTTTTCTTTAAGATAATCTATAAAAGTACTGTTCTTTGTTTAATTGCTTTAAATCAAAAATAACCTAGTATTGATTGAAGTATATATTGATTAGTTTCTCCTAATAATTCCTGTTCACTCTTCATACAATTCGAAAAGCTTCTTACTTATTTGTTTTATAATAAAAAAACATACAAGTATTACAGAAAAATAATATAAGTGTTATCAAAACATTATACCTACACATAAACATTAATATAGAAAACAAAATAAAAAGACTGCGTTACTAAAAATAACTTTACCTTGAGAATACCAATCTGATATCTTTATACTATCTGACGTTAACTTAGATAATATTTCACCGCTTTTTTTGCTTCTTTTAAAAATCATTATATTCACTTTTTTTAAAAAAACTTATCATAAAAAAATACTCTAAAAACAGAAAAAATTTCCAAGAAAGAAAAGTTTTTCTTAAAAAAATATTGAGAAAGAAATAACAATAAAAAAATAAAAATACTAATACTACTATCAAGTATTTAACAAAAATGATAAACTCTCTCAAAATCTTTAGATATCAAACTATCCAAGATAACTTGAATAATAAAAAAATTGATGTTAAATTTACTATAGTTCTTAGTAAAATAAAAAAACTATAGTAATAAATTGAACAATATACAACTTATTATCATAATATTTTTTTGTACGATACATAATCTTCCCTCCCTATTTATTCCAAATTACTTCACATAACTTTGTTTTTATCAGCTATTAATAAAAGTAAAAACTTATCTTTTCACAAAAATACATCTTAGATAGTAAATATATTATAACATTTTTTTCAGAATAATGTAAAATTATTTCTTAAAAAAATCTGAAAAATTAAAACTAGTAAATTTATGATTTTTTTCTCTTATTTTATGATTAATTAGAATTTATCTCCTAAAATTATAAAAAATGCTATTTTTCAAATTTTTCTAAACTGTTTTATAATTAGTATAATTTAAAAAAACTTAATTAGTTGAGATGTGATAATTACCATAGAATATTATTAAGTTAATTATTACAATATTTTTTTAAAAAAATTACGAGGTGCTTTATGAGAGTATTAATAACTGGTTTTGATAAGTTTGGTGGCGAGAGTATTAACCCCTCTAATTTATGTGTTAATAGCTTACCTGATGTAATAGATAATATAGAAATAAAAAAGTTACCCTACCTACAGTCTTCAAAGATAGCTCACGTGTTTTTAGAAGAAAACATAAAATCATTTTCTCCTAACATCATTATTTGTGTTGGTCAAGCTGGAGGAAGAAGTAAGATTACACCTGAGCGTATCGCTATTAATATTGATGACGCTAGAATCCCAGATAATATTGGAAATAGTCCTATTGATGAAACTATAAGAAAAAGATGGTGAAAATGCATATTTTTTTCAACACTACCAATAAAAGGCTATTGTTGATGAATTGAATAAAAAAATAATATCCCTTCTGCTATTTCTAATACTGCCGGGACTTTTGTTTGCAATCATATTATGTATGAATCTTTATACCTAACTTCAACAAAAATATCCACATATTAAAGCTGGATTTATTCATATCCCATATATTGAAGAACAGATTTTAGACAAGCCTAATATGCCTTATATAAAAAAAGAAGATATTATCGTTGCTTTAGAATTAATAATAAAAACTGCTGTGAATTATTATGATAAAGAAGATACAAAAAGTAACAGGTGGTTTAGAACATTAATTAATGCTAAATTTTTAAATCAATTCAAACGGAATCTAATTTTCATAAACAAATAGGAAAAACACTGAAGAGAAAGTGGATAGCCAAAAAGTCCTAAAATTTAACAAAGTTTATAGGAAAACTCATAGGCGCAGTGGTTTATTGATATCTGAATTCGCTTTATAAAAAGCTTTTCAGATATCTAATAAACTAGTGCGGGGGTGACTCTACAAAAATCTTGTTTCTTTGAAACATGATTTTTGAGTCACTCCTTTCTTTTTATATTGACAAAATAGTATACTAAGTATATAATATATTAGCTATATTATTTTTTAGGTGGTGAATTTATGTTAAAAAGATGCATTGGGTTATAAAGCTTTATTACACTATTAGAGAACATGAGAAGTTATACCAAACAACCTTTGGCTGAGATAGGTATTACACATGGACATTTCATTACTCTTATCTATATTTCAGAAAAATGAAGGAGTTACCCAAGCTCAACTTGCTGAAATCCATAGAAAAGATAGAAATATTGTTGGAAGAAACATCGATGCACTCGAAAAAGCAAAAATTTTTGTTATTAGAAAACGCGGAGTAAAAGATAGACGTTCTTTTTACACTACATTTGACTGAAATAGGTATAGAAGTTTTGTCAATTTACTCTAATCTACTAAATACAGCTGAAAAAGAAGTTCTTAAAAAAACTTGACTGAAGAAGAAATTTCTATTTTCTTCACAATATTGAATAAAAATAACTTAAGGAGGAAATAATATGGAAAAAAACACAAAATTATATAGAAAATCCACTAGGTACAAAAACCTATAAAAAAATTACTTACATCATTTGCTTGGCCTGCTATTACAGCTAATATTATTAATGCAATGTATAGCGTAATTGACCAGATTTTTTTATAGGGACAAGGTGTTGGATACTTAGGTAATGCTGCAACAAACGTTGCCTTCCCTCTTACTACGATTTGCTTAGCTATAGGTTTAATGATAGGAATTGGTGCTGCCTCTAACTTTAATCTTGAGTTAGGTCGTGGAAATCCTGAAAAAAAGCAAAAATCTGTAGTTGGTACTGCAGTATCTTCATTATTTATTATAGGGATTATTATTACAATTTTAGTACATATATTTTTTTAAAAACCTCTTATGTATGCATTTGGATCTACTGATGAAATTTTTAGAATATGCAATGACATTTGCTGGTATTACATCTTTAGGGATTCCATTCTTACTGATTTCCATTAGTACCAACCCTATTGTTCGCTCTGATAATAGTCCAAAAATACTCTATGTTTTGCTATTATTTTTTTGGTGCTGTACTTAATACTATTCTTAATCCAATTTTTTTATTTTTTTGGATTCGGTTGGGGAATCGCTGGTTCAGCTTGGGACTACAGTAATAAGTCAATTTTTATCTGCAATGATTCTTGTATTTTACTTCCCTAAATTTAAAAAGTGTTAAATTTAATAAACAAGATTTCATACCTAAGCTACCTTTATTAAAAGTTGCAGCCGGATTTGGTATGCCTTCGTTTGTTTTCCAGGATCCAATATGATTGCACAAATCGTAACAAACAACCTATTAAATATTCACGGTACAAATTCTGTATACGGTAACGATATTCCCATTGCAGTTGCAGGTATTGTAGCAAAAATTAATATCATATTTATCGCTATTATTATTGGATTAATTCAAGGAGCACAACCAATTTTTCGGATATAATTACGGAGCTAAAAAAATATGAACGTGTTCGTACTACAATGCGATATACTATGAAATATGCAATGATAATCTCAATTACATTCTTCTTAATTTTTTTGAGATTTTTTTCCTAAACAAATTGTTAGTCTATTTGGTAATGGTAATGAACTATACTTTGAGTTTGCAGTAAAAATATATGCGATTCTTCTTACTATTCACATTTATAAACGGTGTTCAAATTTCAAGTTCTACGTTCTTCTCTGCAATTGGAAAACCAAAAATTGGAGTTACTATTGCCTTAACTAAACAACTTATAGTACTAATACCAATGTTATTTGTTCTTTCTCATTTCTTTTGGCATTGATGGAATAATCTATGCTACTCCAGTGACTGACCTTTGTGCCTTCTCAGTTTCTTTTATTCTTCTTAATTAGAGAATTTAGAATAATGCCTAAACATAATGTCACTACATAGAAAAAAAGCAATCTAGTGTTAAAAAAATCGCTAGATTGCTTTTTTTGTTATTTATTATCTTTTAGCTACATATTTTTAATTCATCTTTATGTTTTAGATTCAAAAATCACTCATCTCATTATCAGGGATTTGACGAAGGTATAGATTAGATCTGATTGTCTCATCTTCCTCACGGCAAGTAGATAATACTAAGTATTTGTCTGTTGCTTTTAAGTTGTACACTATCATTTTTTTGTTGTTGCGTCCTTCTTAACACTAGTTAATTGATTTAAGAAATCTTCATCACTTTTAAAAATCTAAACGATAGAATGAAGTTGTTTCTGGTACTATTGTTAAGAATGCAACTTCATAGTAGTATTTTTCTCTGGAGTTTCAATTACTACATATTTATGTTTATCCATATATTCTTGTTTGTCAAAAATAGTTAACATCGTTAAACATACGGTGGTCTCCTACTTTACTTCCACGAGCATGTCCGAATAACCAAGTTAATCTATCATGGAAATCTTTTTTTATTGTCCATATCCATAAATACAGCACCAAGGTAAGGAACATTTTTCACCTTCGAATGTTTTTATGTAAGTATGTTTCATTGTCATTAGTTTGCACTACAGGCTCATCTAAATCTGTACCTGGTGCATAAATATATCCTACAGTCTCATTATTTGTTTTAGTTAAATCTGCAAAAACGTTTTTGATAAATAATCTTTATCTTCTTTACTTACTTTATAAGTCGAATCTGATGAATTAGAATTCGAACTTTTTTTCGCTACTACATCCTGCTACAAATACAGCTGATGTTACTAAAAGCAATTGCTAAAAAGTAAAAATAGAGAAAAATCTTTTTAAAGTTAAATATTTTTTTCATTATATTTTTTTCCTCTCTACTGAAATTTTAATAACTGTTTATCATTATACAATATCTCAATTAATATTGCTATTAATTTTATTTTATAATTTTTATAAGTTTATCTTACTACTACAGCTGTTCCTGTAACTGTAACTAAAAAGCATATTATTACCGTTGCTTCCAAGACCATCAAAATCGATTCTAACACCAACAACTGCGTTAGCTCCCATTGCTACTGCACGAGCTTCTAACTCTTTTATAGCTTCTGCTCTTGCTTGAATAATTTCATCCTCATATCCTTGACTTCTTCCACCAAAAGAAGTTTCGAAAGCTCAGCACCTAAATCTTTAAGAAAAATTAATTCCAGCCACTACTTCACCTGTAGCTAATCCTTTATATTCTACAACTTCCATTCCTGGAACATAGTTTATCGTTGAAATTATCATAATACTTTACTCCATTATTATTTATTAATCTACTAATATATCTACTACTTCTTCTAATGTTGCTCCTAAGAAGTAAGAGTTAATGTCAATTTGTTCTAACACTTTTTGAACATCTTCTTTTTGGTATTTTACACCTACTAATTTTTTAGCAATATCTTCAACATCCATTACTCCGAAGAAGTCTCCGTAGAATTTGATATTAGTAATAATCCCTTGTTCTACCATGATATTAGCTTCAATTTTACCTGTTTTAAGTCTTCTGTTACGTTTAATATTGAAGTCAGGGTTTTTTTACCATATACCCAATCCCATGAGTTATTTTTTTCTTCTTGGATAGCTAAGATTGCAGCTTCATCTTCTTCAGTTGCAACAAAATCAGTCATTTCGTATTTTTCACTCATATATTTTTTTAAGTGCAGCTACGAAATCTTGAACTGTCATGTCCTGGTTTGGAAGATGATCTTTAATATTTGTTACACGTGAACGTACTGATTTGATACCTTTTGATTCAATTTTTATCTTTAGATACTTTTTAATGCATCTGCTAAAACAGAAGTATTAACATCAAACATTAAACATCCGTGGTGCATAATACGCCCATTACGTACGTATTGAGCATTACCGCAGAATTTTTTTGTCCATCAATTTCTAAGTCATTACGTCCTGTAAATTCCGCTTTAACTCCTAATGAGTCTAATGCATCTAGCACAGGTTGTGAAAATGATTTAAAGTCAAATTCTTCACCACTTCTACCATTTGAGATAATTGTGTAGTTTAAATTGTTTAAATCGTGGTAAACTGCACCACCACCACTTACACGACGAACAATTTTTATTCCATTGTCATCACAGAATTTTTTTGGTTTACTTCTTCTGTTGTATTTTGGTTTTTACCAACAACGATACATGGCGAATTTATCCATAACATAAATACATCATCTTTTTCTGCAAGTTCATTGAAAGCATATAGCTCTAGTGCAGTATTATAACGTGGATCATTACTTTTTGATTCTATGTATATCATATTAATCTCCTTAATAATTAACTATTTCTTTATCTTTTATTATAACATTTTTTTCATAACTAAAAACACTAAATTTTTATCCAAAAATGATATTTTTTTATACTAATTCAAACAAACTTTTCATATATTATGGTATAATTATAAGGAATTATAAAAAAATTATTATAAAGGAGTTACCCTTTTTATGACAAAAAAATTATTTTAACTGGAGATAGACCTACTGGTAAACTTCATTTAGGGCACTATGTTGGTTCTTTAAAAAAATCGTATAGCATTACAAAACGAAGATGATACTGAAGTATTTATTATGATTGCTGATCGGCAGGCACTTACTGACAATGCTGATAATCCTGGGAAAGTTATTGAAAAATATAACAGAAGTTGCACTTGATTATCTTGCTGTTGGAATTGCTCCTAGTAAGACTACTATTTTCATCCAATCACAAATTCCACAACTTGCTGAATTATACATGTATTATATGAATTTAGTTTCAGTTTCGAGATTACACCGTAATCCAACTGTTAAACAAGAAATTAACGATAAGAAATTCGGTGAAAGTATTCCTGCAGGATTCTTTACATATCCTGTAAGCCAAGCTGCTGATATTACAGCATTTAAAAGCAACTCACGTTCCTGTCGGAGAGGACCAAAAACCTATGCTTGAGCAAACTCGTGAAATTGTACGTGATTTCAATAGAACTTATAATAAAGAAGTTCTTGTATTACCTGAAATTGTTTTACCACCGAAAAAAATCATGCTCGACTTGTTGGTATCGATGGACAAGGTAAGATGAGTAAAAAGTTTAAACAATGGTATTTACTTAGGTGACAATGAAGAAAAATATTAAAGCTAAAAATCATGAAAATGTACACTGACCCAAATCATATTAAAATTGAAGATCCAGGTCAAGTAGAAGGCAATGTAGTATTCACATACCTTGATATTTTTTTGATTCTCGTACTGATGAAGTTGCAGAATTAAAAGAACACTATTCTCGTGGTGGACTTGGTGATATGAAACTTAAACGTCGTTTAAATGATGTGATGCAAGACTACCTACGTCCTATCAGAGAACGTCGTGAGGAGTTCGCAAAAGATAAAAGCTGAAGTTTATAGAATGCTTAGAGCTGGAAGTGAAAAAGCCGAAAAAGTTGCTGCTGCTACTTTTAGATGAAGTAAAAAGATGCGATGGGAATTAACTATTTCAAAAAAATAAAATTGATATTTAGGGGAAGAGCCATACTCTTCCTCTTAATTGTTTAACTTATTAAAAAAATAAGGAGATTATATGGCAAAGAGAAAAACAACAATTATCACTATTTTTCAATTATTTCTATAGCTATAGTCGTTCTAGCTGCATTTGCTATAACATACTATACTAATAAATCTTCAAATAAAAAAATGCTAATACTACAACTTTTACAAGTGTATCAAAAAAATTCCTGATGATGTGATAAATTCACTTACTGCACCAAAAAGAAAGTGAAGCTACAGATAATAATAAATATAAGGTATTAAACAACAATAATCCATATTTTTGCTAAAGAAGATCTTTCTACGACATCTTATGAAAAATTACAGTCCACTTGATAAACTTGGTCGTGTTGGTCAAGCAAACGGAATTATTGGTGTTGATTTAATGCCAACAGATAAACGTGAAGAAATTGCTCACGTTCGTCCTAGTGGATGGCAAAGTAATCGTGGAACTCATGTTTACGATAGATCGCATTTAATAGCATTTCAGCTCGCTGGAGAAAAATGATAATGATAAAAAAATTTAATGACTGGAACTAGGTTTATGAATCTTAATATGATTCCTTTTTGAAAATGAAGTTGCAGATTATGTTAAGAAGACCAAAAAAACATGTTCGTTATCGTGTAACTCCTGTGTTCAAAGGTGATGACCTTGTAGCACAGGGAGTAATTATGGAAGCAATGTCTGTTGAAGATAACGGTAAAAGTGTTAAATATAATGTATTTTTACCAAACTTCCAAAAAAAGGTGTAACTATTGACTACAAAACAGGAAAAATACACTGTAAAAATAAATATAACTAAGACTTCGAACAAAATTGCTCGAAGTCTTTTTAATCTTTTTATAAATTTTTCAGCAATAGCTAAACTAATTACTAATAGTAAAAATCGCAGCTGCCCAGATTAAAAACACTTTTAGGATCGTCATGTTGAACAATAATCAATCTTATAATTGCTGTGATTCCAATGTAAATAAAAATATCTAAGTGGAAAATGATAATTATTTTTTTAAAGTATTTAACTATTAAAAGCTACAAACTCGAAATATAAGAAAAAAATACTAATATTCCTTCTACAAAGTGCTGATAATTTCCTTGTTCAGCAAGAAATTTTTGCTCCTTCGTGGAATATTTCCTTAGCCTCCATTATTAACCCAAATGATAATAGTATCCCTATAATCAATAATCCGATATTCATAATCCAAAGAAAGATATCAGAAATTATTTTACTAAATTTTTTTCCATCGTTCACCTCTCTAATTATTTTTTTCATGACTTATTATATCATAAATCCTTTTCAATATAATAATTAGACTGCTTAATTTAACTTGTTTATATATTTAAAATTTTTCTTATGTTATAATATAAAAAGGAGATTTTTATGATAACACTAAAAAAAGATTGAAAAACATTTAACTGATTTATACAATATAATATACTCATCAGAAACTCCAGAATGGAGTAAATACAACGCCCCCTACTTTAATGATTTTTAAGTTAATTGATTTAGATACCTTCCTACTTAAAAAAATCATCATGAATTTTATTTAAGTGACGGTGTACTAGGAATATTTTTTTAAACGATAAACCTATAGGAATTGTTACTTACTATTGGGAATGTTTTGCTACTCGGTGGCTAGAAATTGGAATAGTAATTTATGAGCAGTATACATGGTCAAAAGGAATAGGCTATACAGCATTAAATGAATGGATTAAAATTTGTTTTAATAAATTTCCGGATATTCAACATATTGGCCTTACTACGTGGAGCGGAAATCCAGGAATGATAAGACTAGCTGAAAAACTTGGACTCATATGTGAAGCGAGAATTAGAAAAGTTAGATACTTTAACGGAGTTTACTATGATTCTATAAAAATATGGAATATTAAGAGAAGAATTTTTTTAACAATACTTTTTAAATACTTCATAAACGTACATGCTAAATTTATTCTTTACTTTGTTATCCAATAATTCATATAAAAATTACATTATCTTATCGAATATGATAATATTCTATTCTTGAAAAAAATATAAAAATATAGAGTTAGAATATTATTATATTTTTTTAGTCTCATGATTCAGGAGGAATAATAATGAGTGAACATTTAGAACAACAATCTCGCCGTGGAGCAGAATTAGTTGTAGATACATTAATAAACGAAGGAGTTAAACATGTTTTTGCTATACCTGGTGCGAAAATAGATGCTGTATTCGATGCTCTTGTCGATCGTGGACCTGAGCTTGTAGTTGTACGTCATGAACAAAATGCTGCTTTTATGGCTCAAGCTGTTGGGCGTCTAACTGGAAAACCTGGAGTTGCTTTAGTTACTTCAGGACCTGGTGTCAGTAACCTTGCTACTGGACTTATTACTGCAAACTCTGAAGGTGACCCTGTTGTCGCAATCGGAGGTCAAGTTAAGCGTTCTGACTTATTAAAACAAACACACCAAAGTATGGATAATGTTAGTCTGCTTCGTCCAGTAACTAAATCAGCTGTTGAAGTTGGTCATCAAGATAGCATCTCTGAAGCCATTACCAATGCATTTAGAAAAGCTAAAGAACCTAAAAAAAGGAGCTACATTCGTATCACTACCTGCAGATGTTATAAGTGAAAAAAACTTCTGTGAAAGCTATCAAACGACTTAGAGAACCTATTTTAGGAATAGCCGATCCAAAACACGTCAGTGATTTAGTTGAAAAAATAGAAAATGCTGAACTTCCAGTTCTTTTTACTAGGAATGAATGCATCAACTAAAGAAGCAACAGAAGCTATTCGTTTTATTAGTCGCTAAAACTGGTATACCTGTGGTCGAAAATGTTCCAAGCTGCTGGAGTAATTTCTCGCGGTTTAGTTCAACATTTCTATGGTCGTGTTGGATTATTTAGAAATCAACCAGGAGATAGATTATTACATAAAAGCAGATTTAATAATCTCTATCGGATATGATCCTATTGAGTATGATCCAGTATATTGGAATACAAATAAAAAAATGCTACTCTAGTTCACATCGATGATACTATTGCTGTTATTGACCGTGATTACCAACCTGATATTGAACTTATCGGCGATATTTCAGAAACATTAAAAATATATTTACAATGGAAATCCTAAAGTAAGAATATCTGAAAAAAATCTATCATACTTAAAAAGAACTTCAAGAAGAAATAGTAAAAACGTGATGAACCCCCTAAATCAAAAAGTCGAAGGACGTCTTCATCCACTAGAAATTATTCAACAAACTCAAAATGCAGTATCTGATGATACTATAGTAACTTGTGACATTGGATCTCATGGAATTTGGTTAGCTAGACACTTCCGCTCATATGAACCTCGTCACCTACTTTTTCTCTAATGGTATGCAAACTTTAGGAGTAGCTTTACCATGGGCAATAGCTTCAGGATTACTTTATCCTAACAAGAAAAACTTTATCAATTTCTGGTGATGGAGGGTTCTTATTCTCAGCAATGGAACTTGAAACTGCCGTTAGATTAAAAATCTCCTATTGTTCACGTAGTATGGAACGACTCATCTTATAATATGGTTGCCTTCCAACAAGAAATGAAATACGGTCGCGATTCTGCAGTACATCTTGGTCAAGTAGACATTAAAAAAACATGCTGAATCTTATGGTGCTGTAGGAATGCGTGCAACTACAAAAGAAGAATTTGCAAAATGCTTAGAAGAAGCATTCAAAATCGAAGGTCCAGTCGTAATTGATGTTCCTGTTGACTACAGCGACAACATCAAACTTGGTGAAACTCTTCAAGATAGCTACTTAAACTAATTATAAAAAAACTACTAGTTTCTATGTAAACATGATTCAAGTTTCTCTTGTTTCAAAAATATAAGACATAAAAGGAGAATTATTATGTTATATCAATATAGTACTATGGCTGCACTAATGGGTGGGAGCATTTGAGTGGAACTACAACTGTAGAAAAAAATTACTAGAACATGGTGATTTTGGTATTGGTACTTTCGAAGGTGTTGATGGCGAAATGATTATACTAAATGGAGAAGTTTATAAAACTGATAGTAATGGATTCTCTACTCTGCAGCCTAAAGATGCAACTTTACCTTTTTCAAATATTACTAAGTTCTCTACAAACTTCAAAAAAAGTAACTACAACAAGTTTTGAGAATTTAAATAATGATATTAGTGAATATTTAAATCCAAATTATTTCTATGCCATAAAAAAATTACTGGTGTATTCGATAAAATTGATACTCGCTCACCTAAAAAGCATGAAAAAAACCTTATCCTACTCTTCTAGAAATATTAAAAAAACACAAAGTATATTTAATTACGAAGATAGTAAAGGTACAATAGTTGGTTTCTTTTCTCCTGAATATACTCAAGGAGTTGGTGTGGGAGGATTCCATCTTCATTATATTAGTGATGATCGTACTCAAGGTGGACATATATTTAACTTTGATATTAAAAACGCTACTGTTGAAGTATCTAAACCTCTTAATTTCACACTTGAATTACCTCAAAGTGAAGAATACAAAGGTGTGAATATTAATTTAAAAAAACATTACATAAAGAAGTTCACGAAGCTGAAAGTTCTCGTTAAAACTCATCCCCAAGCAAAAATTTGCTTGGGGAAATTTTATAGTTGGACATTAAAAAAAGCAACTAGAAATCTAGTTGCTTTCTTTATAATTAAAATTATTTTGATTTTTTTTCTTAGGTGCATGGATACACATATCGATACAGTCAGCCATTGCTTCATATAAAAGCTTCTGAGTATGTTGGATGACCATGGATAATATCCATAACATCATCAATTGTCATTTCTGTTTGGATTAATGTTGAACCTTCATTGATAATTTCTGCTGCAACTGGTCCTACAATGTGGATACCTAAGATTTCTCTGTATTTAGTATCCATAATTACTTTAACGAATCCTTCTCCCTGGTTAGATGCTAATGAACGTCCGTTAGCTGCAAAAGTTGAATCTACCAACTTTAACATCATATTTTTTTCGCGAGCTTGATCTTCAGTTAAACCAACCATTGCGATTTCAGGGTGAGTGTAGATTGCTGCTGGAGTAGCTTTAAGATCGACTTTTTGTGGTGACCCATTGCATTTTCAGCTGCGATTTCTCCCATCTTGAATGCTGCGTGAGCTAACATTTTTAACTCCGTTAATATCTCCAGGAGCGTAAATTCCTTTAATAGAAGTTTCCATGTATTCGTCAACTTTAACACGTCCACGTTCCATTTCGAATTTATCAGCTAATTCTCCAAGACATGTGTTATCTGGAACACGTCCGATAGATAGTAATACTTTATCAACTACGATATCTTCTTTTCCTTCAACTTTAACTACTACTTCGTGACCTTTGTCAACGATTTCTAATAGTTTAGTTGATGTAAGAACATTGATACCTTGTTTTCTGAATTGTTTTTCTAATGCTACAGAAGCATCTTTTATCCATGTTAGCAATTAGACGGTCAGCCATCTCAACGATAGTTACTTTAGAACCAAATGTAGAGAATGCTTGTCCTAATTCAGAACCGATTACTCCTCCTCCGATTACTGCTAAACGAGATGGTACTTCAGTGATATCTAAGAACTCATCACTTGTAAGTACTTTATCGCTATCCATTCCTGGAATGTTAATTCTACTTACTTTAGAACCACCAGCTAAAATTACGTTATCAGCATCGATAGTTTCTTTTTTTCGTCAACAACAATTTTCTTATCAGCTGTTAGACTTCCTACTCCGTTAAATACTTTAACACCGTAAGATTTAAGTAATCCAGCTACTCCACCAGATAGAGTTTTAGATACTTTATTTTTAACTGCTACAGTTTGTTCCATATCAACTGTAAATGCATCATTTACAAGTTTGATACCACGATCTTTTGCAGAACGGATGTAGTTAATGATTTCAGCATTGTGTAAGAATGTTTTTGTTGGAATACATCCACGGTTTAGACATGTTCCACCAAGTTCACGGTTTTCTACTAATGCTACTTTTCCTCCTAATTGAGCCGCTTTAATAGCTGCTACGTATCCAGCAGGACCTCCACCGATAACTGCTACATCATATTCTCCACGACGTTCACGCTTTTGGTAATACTTCTTCTGCTTTTAGTTTCAGGCACTTTAACATCAGCTGCTACTTCTTTAACAACTTCTTGAGCTGCTGCAGTTGCTCCATCAGCTCCTGGTACTGCTTCACCAGGTTGTCCAATCCAAGCGATTGTTTGAACTACTGGTACAGTTGATCCAGCTGGGTGAAGAATTTTTAATAATGTTCCACTTGCTTCAGCTTCAACTTCCATATTAACTTTATCAGTTACGATTTCAAGTAGGACTTCACCTTCTTTTACTTCGTCACCTTCTTGCTTAAACCATTGTACGATTTCGCCTTCTTCCATTTCACTTCCGGCTTTTGGCATAATAACTTCTACTGCCATGTTATAATCACTCCTTAATACACTTTTCTCTTATTTTCTTCTATATATTATATCATTATTAGATTAGTAATGATAGTGGATTTTCGATAGCTTCTTTCAGAGTCTTCATGAATTTAGCTCCTTCTAATCCGTCAACAACACGGTGGTCCGCTGTTAATGTTAATGTCATAATTGGTCTTACAGTAACTTCACCGTTTAATACTACAGGTTTTTGAACTGTAGCACTTACACCTAAAAATAGCTGTATTTGGTTGGTTAATGATTGGCACGAAGCTTTTAACTCCATACATACCTAAGTTACTGATTGTAAATGTTGAGTCTGCCATTTCATCTGGTTTTTAATTTACCAGCAAGAGCTTTTAGTTGTAATTTCTTTAGAAGCTACTACAAGCTCTTTAAGACTCATCTTATCTGCACCTTTTAATTACTGGTACTACTAATCCACTATCCATACCTACTGCGATTGATAAGTTTACATAGTGGTGTAAATACATTTCTTTTTTTCATCACTTGATAATGAAGCATTTACATATGGGTGTTTCATTAATGATTTAATTACCGCTAATGAAATAAAGTCTGTAACTGTTGCTTTTTTACCAGTTTCTTCGATAATTGCATCAACAACTTTTTTACGTAATGCTAATAATTCAGTCATATCAACTTCAACATTAACTACAAATGTTGGTGCACTGAAGTAAGATTCACTCATACGTTTAGAAATAACTTTACGCATTGGTGACATTGGTACAGTTTCAACGATTCCCCATTGATTTTTCATTTGGTGCTTTAACAGATTTTTTTACCTGGTTGAGCAATTTCTGCTTTTTTTAGCTGGTTCTGCTTTTGGAGTACCGTTAAGCACTGCAAGAACGTCAGCTTTCATAATCTTACCATTTGGTCCTGTTCCAGCGATACTTTCTGTGTTAATTCCTTCAATTTGCGCAATACGAGCAGCAAGTGGAGAAATTTTAACTCTAGAGTTAAGTTTGTAATCAATTACGTCTTCTTTGTGAATACGTCCTTTTGAACCAGTTCCTTTAACTTTTAGATAAGTCAATTCCTTTTTCACGAGCATATGCTCTTGCTGCTGGTGTAGCACGAAGACCTGAATAATCTATTACTTCAATTTCTTTTTACTGGTGTATGATCGACTTTTTTTCTCAACAACAGTTTCTGCAGGAGCAACTTCTCCTGTAGAGCTTGCACCAGGAATAGCTTCACCTGCTTCTCCAATCCATGCGATTGTTTGAACAACTGGTACAACATCTCCTGCTTGTGCTAATATTTTTTTAATAAAGTTCCGCTTGCATCAGCTTCAACTTCCATATTTACTTTATCTGTTACGATTTCTAATAGGACTTCACCTGCTTCGACATGGTCACCTTCATTTTTTTAAACCATTGTACGATTTCGCCCTCTTCCATTTCACTACCGGCTTTTTGGCATTATAACCTCTACTGCCATGTTTTATTCACATCCTTCGCTAACTAAATTTTTTTATTTTTTTATTTACAGCTTTTTTTAATTGTTTCTTTGATGTCTTCTACATCAGGTACAACTAATTTTTCTAAGTTTTTAGCTGATGGAATGTTAGTGTCAGCTCCTGCAACTACGGTAAATTGGGACTATCTAAGAAATCAAATGCATCACTTTCTGCGATACGAGCAACGATTTCTCCACCGAATCCACCTGTTTTGAATGAGTCGTGGCACACTACTAATTTTCCTGTTTTTTTGAACTGATTTTACGATTAATTCTGTATCTAATGGTGATAATGTGATTGGGTCAACTACTTCTACTGAAATACCTTCTTCTTTTTAATTCTTCAGCAGCTTGTAAACTACGCTCTAACATTCTTCCCCAAGATACTAATGTTATATCATTACCTTCTACTTTAATGTCACCTTTTCCTATAACCCCAATTTTACCTACTTCTACTTCACCTTTACGTCCAAATAACGCTTTTGGTTCGATAAAAAAATAACTGGGTTATTGTCTCTGATAGAAGCACGTAGGATTGAATAAACATCTCCTGCAGTACCTGGTGCTACTACTTTAAGACCTGGAATGTGACAGAACCATGCTTCTAACGCTTTACAGTGCTGAGCCGCTGCCCCTGTTCCTGAACCAGATGCACAACGATATGTAACTGGTACTTGTACTTCTCCACCTAACATATAACGCATTGGTGCAGCTTGGTTAACGATCGCATCCATACCGATTGTTACGAAGTCCATGAATGTTACGTCAACGATTGGACGCATACCTACTGATGCAGCACCAGCAGCAGAACCACAGATTGCAGCTTCACTGATTGGTGTGTCAATAATACGTTCAGGTCCAAATTCTTCTAACATACCTACTGTAGTACCGAAGTCTCCTCCGAAGATACCAACATCTTCACCCATTAAAAAAATACATTTTTCATCTTCACGCATTTCGTGAGTCATAGCTTCTTTTATGGCTTCACGAATTGTCATAATTTTTGTTTCTTTAGTCATAACTATTTATCTCCTATTATATAAAAATATTATTTAAATTATTTTAAGCTAAAATATTAGTCAGCGTAGTTATCTTGGAACGCAATTGAACCATCAGCAAATGGTGATTCTTTAGCAAATTCTACTGCTTCGTTGATAGTTGCTATTGATCATCTTCAATTTCTTTTAATTCTGCTTCTGTAGCAATTCCATTTTTCTAATAAGTAATTTTTTTATATTTTACGTTAGGGATCTTTAAGTTTCCATTCAGCAACTTCTTCACGGCTACGATATTTACCAGCATCAGAAGCTGAGTGTCCAAACCATCTGTAAGATACAGCTTCTACTAATACAGGACCTTTTCCACTTCTAGCGTGATCGATAGCTTCTTGCATTGCGTCGTAAACCGCTAATACATCATTTCCGTCTTCTACGTGAATTCCTTTTATTCTATAAGAAGCTGCACGTTCAGTAATTTCTTTAACACGCATACATCTTTCTTGAGCCATTGAAATACCATATTTATTGTTAATTACGTAGAAAATAAGTGGTAAATCCCAGTTAGATGCCATGTTTAAGCATTCGTGGAAACTTCCTTCGTTAGTAGCTCCGTCACCCATACAACAAATAACAACATTTCCTGTTTTTTTCATTTTTTGAGCTAGAGCGGCACCAGTACTTAATCCGTGTCCTCCACCAACGATACCGTTACATCCCATGTTCCCTTGTTCAAGGTCATAAACGTGCATACTTCCTCCACGTCCTTTACATTGACCAGTTTCTTTACCAAGGATTTCAGCCATCATACGGTCAATTTCAATACCTTTAGCAATTGTTTGCCCGTGACCACGGTGGTTAGAATACATTAAGTCTTCTTTTCTTAATGGATAAATAGCTCCAACGTTAGCTGCTTCTTCTCCTACTGAATAGTGAGTCATACCGTGAACTAAACCACGAGAGTATAGTTTACTTAACTCCATATCAAAATCTCTAATAAGGTGCATTAGTTCATACATTTCTAAATGCTCTTGTTTAGTTAAATCTTTTGATGTTTTTACCATAATAACCTCCAAAGTTTGTATATATATTTATTAAATGTGTATAAATTATGTTTTAATCATATATTACTATATTAATATACAATGTTTTTCGAAAAAAGTCAAATCAATGAGCTCAATAAAAATAACAATATTTATCTCAGTAATATTTCCTCATTCTGTATTACTACAAGTTTGAAAGGTAATCGAACAGAATAGAACAGATTTCTTTCGTTTACATACATTATCATTTTTTTCTTCTTAGATACTTTATATAAACTCTATTCCGATTTTTTTATAGATACAGAATGAAAAATTTTGATATTAATGATAACAATAATGCTTTTTTTAGGAAATTATATAGTTTATTAATAATTAAAGCAAATGTAACAAGGCTTATATAAAGCGTTTTCTTTCGAGTTTCTATAATTATAATCACTTAGAAATTGAACTTAATTAATTATTTTTCATTAAATATGTAAATTATCAAGTAACTTATAAATTGCACTAATGTGAATATATTATTAAAATTTTTTTGATTAAAATTTAACTATTTCAACAAAAATAAATGCTGCTCAAAATAGTAAAAAAATAGTATACACGAGCTCAAAAAAAGAGGTCTGAAATTTTTCAGACCTCTTTCTCTATTAAGCGACGTGCTTATCGCAGTGACAATCACCTGTTTTTGCAATTTCCACATTCACAATCTTCTTTTGCATTATGGCAACCACAATCACAACCTTCTTTGCAATTGCAAGTTCCTTCTACACAGTTCCCACATTTGCAATCTTCTACTGCATCATGACAGTGGCAGTGATGTTCACACTCACATTTAGTCATCTTAATCGCCTCCATTATTTTTATTCTATACTTAAATTTTTATTATGTTTTTATATAACAAGTCAATAGAATCTCGTCTTAAGTAACTATTACGATTTACAACCGATTAAATCGTAATAGAATCGATTTTTCTCATTAAAAAAATAATAGGCAGAATCATACTTTAATATGATATTCTACCTATTATTTCACTATATATTATTCACTTACAACTGTTCCATCAGATAATGTTATTTTTATAACCATTGAAATTAATTTTTTTCCTTTATTATTTAATTTTTGAAATTTTTACATCTCCTGTTAAATTCCATACAGCATCTTCTTCAACAGTTACTTCTGCATTATTCTCAACTTCTTCTCCTTTTTCTGCATTCTCAACTATATTAACAGTTCCATTAAATACAGTTGAACCTGATAATGTCAAGTTTTAATGTTGATATACTATCTACTTCAATTTTACCATCTAATTTTTGGTCTATCGCTTTAAGTGTTACATTTCCTCCATTAGATCCAGCTGTCCCCCATCCATGAGTAGCATCATTTCCTAGTACAGCTAATAATCTTCCATCCTGATCATTATTTTCTATTTTTACATTTTCTAATGTGATTTCACTCGTTGTATTCGTTACATAGATTAAATCACCATTATTGTTAGTTAGTGTTCCTTCTTTCATATTAAACACCGATTTACCTACTTCGGCATCACCCGACATAGATTGATATATCATCACATTATGAACATTGGTATCAGAGCTACTTCCTTTATCTTCACTCATGTTACCTTCTACATTTGTATTTTCTAGTATAATAGAGTTTTGTCCTTCTATTACCAACGCCTCTGAATTTTCTGCTTTTAAGATTTGCATTTTTACTGTTATATCTGCTGTCGAATAAACTGATGGAGAATTATAACCTTTCGAAACATATTCTCCTCCGTCTACATTTACTTTACCTCCTCCTCTATCCGAACGTATAGCTGCTGAAGAATTTCCTTCAGTTTTTACTTTTAAGTTATTGGCATTCATTGTTGCTCCACCTGTAGTTTGAATTCCTCCTGAGTTATCATTAGTTGTGTAAATTTCTGAATCATTAATGTTTACAGTTGTACCTTCTCCATAACTGAATACACCGTTACCGTTTTGTGCCGTTGTCTTTACCTTCGCATTTTTTATATTAACAGTTGCTTTATCTGTAGCCAACAACCCTGCATTCATTCCATAGAAATCGCCATCTTCTGTGTTTGATGTAGAGCCTCCTGTCTTATTTATCTCAATATCCTCTAGACTTACTTTTGCGCCTTTGACACGTAATGCATTTTCATCATCACCTGTTGATGTATAGTTTTCATCTTTTTTGTTTTCATCTGAATCTATTGTATTTGCTGAAGTTCCTTGATTTATTGTACCACTACCTCCGAAACCTCCTGAACCTGGCTTCGCTGGTGGCTGTTGTCCTTGTTTATCCTTAGTTACTAACTGAGCAGAACCACTTTCACTAGCATATGTATTTTGTGTCGATGCTAAAGTTCCGAAAGTTCCTGTTGTTAATAATGTAATTAAAGCTGTTGATATAAGTAATGTTTTTATTCTTCATTTTAATTACCTCCAAAAATTGTTATGTTTTATTCTCTATTTATTATTTCTATATACTTTTTTTAATATTTTTCTTGAATTTGGGATGACTTATTATCACCCGTGCTATTTTTTTCTAACTTTCTTATCCGCTAGTAATTTTGCTATTTTCTTAATCGACATATAAATCATCTCCTACTTTTTATTTCAAATTATTTATTTGATAAATATATTATACACCTCCTACTTTAAAAGCCACTTAAATCAACTTTAAATTATAATTAAAACTCAAATTTAATTATATTTAAGTTAATTAAAAAAAGTTTAAGTTGAATTCAATATTTAGATTTAATCTCGATATGTAGTGTTAAGACTTAAAGTTTAAATACAAAAAAATACGCCTCGAATTACTTCAAGACGCATTTTTTTGTATTATTTAACTCGTATATAGACAGCCCCACTTCCCACATTAGCTGTATTAACAACTGTTTGATTGCCTAACCAACCTCCATGAACAGCTTTTCCATTGCCAGCATAGACTGCAATATGCGCATACCCAGTACCACCATTAGCATAGTATATTAAATCTCCAGGTTGTGCTTCAGATGCAGACACCACTGTTCCTAAACTCATGTAACCTATCGGCCAATTATGATAGTTTATACCTACAGCTTTAAGTGCATTTGTAACAAGCATCGTACAATCTTGTATTGCACCAACTTGACTTAATGCTGCTTGATAAATCGCCGTTCCTTTACTAGAAGAAGATACCTCACTGTTTTCTGTTTCCTGTGTACTTGTTTGAGTTATATCAGTCACAGTATTTTTGTGTAGAAAAACTGATTAGCCGATATATCATGAGCTGAAGCATTTTTGTATCGGTGTTACCGCTCCAACTGCTCCAGTTGTTAACATTGTTATTAAACTTGTTCCAATAAGTAATTTTTTTAGTCTTCATTTGCATTGCCTCCAAATTTATTTTGTCTACTTGCCTAAATATTTTTTTATTTAGCTATTTCCAAGTACTTTACTTCAGTTATTCATATCCTACACTAGTTAGTAGTATCTATAACCAAAGTTTTCATCAAATATCAAATTTATAATTGATAAATAATATTATATGGATACAAACTAAAACTCACTTAAACCTACTTTTAAACTATAGTTAAAAAAATGAAATTTAATTATAGTTTAGTTAACATTTAAGTCACACAATATGTTTTCTCTAAATTATATAAAAAGAAAAATTATACAAAAAAATACGAAAAAAATAATATTCTCCTACTTATGTTTATTATGCTATAATGAAATTGAAATAAAGAATTTAAAACTTAATCAATTCTACTTTTTATTATTCTTTATACATTACTTTTTTTATATGAAAAAAAGGGAGAAAGTTTATATGAAATATAACAAGTACTTAATTATCTCTATTCCCATTCTAATAATACTAATAACAGCATTTTTTTATACAAAAAAACATCATCTATTTCTACTTAACTATTCCGATATGTATCTACATGAGCTTTATAAAAATATTATCAAGAAAAAAAGTAAATTGTTAGTAAAAAAACAACTAAAAATCTTGAATCTTTTAAAAATTTGAAAGTATTATTTATACTACGGCAATACTAATAATATATTTAACAAACATGTTTAGTTATATCTATAATACTAAAAATAGTAGAGTACTTCTATTTTTGCATATATAATTACTCTGATTTTACTTCTATTTTTATGCAATAATTCATATCAAACGTACTCTACTTATAAGACAAGAACTACGAAATAACAATTCTAGATAACAAAAAAAGAAATCAGCTCATTATCGAACTGATTTCTTAATTTTTTTACACTAAAATATTTATCAAATGAATTTTTCTATATCTTTAACAGCTACAACACTTATTAATAAAACTGCTAACATAAATATTCCTAAAATTATAAATGATGGATTTTTCTACGTAATTAATATATGTCACAAATGGAAGACTTGAATAAAAATCCGATTGTTAAACTTTTTACAATAATTGCAATAACTAATGTACAAAGTATCATAATTAAGAACAAATTAATTGACAGAACTGCTAAACAACCAAAAAAATGTAGCAACTCCTTTTCCACCTTTGAACTTAAAGATAATAGGTTTTATATGACCTAGTAAGACTAAAACTATACATATATAGATTATCTTAGAATCTACATCTAATATCTTTAATAGAATAACTACAAAAAAACCTTTAAAAAAATCAACTGCTAAAACAAATAAAAACGATCTTGGACCTAAAAACTCGTCCTGCATTTCTTGCTCCAACATTTCCTGATCCTTTATTAGTAAATTCTTCTTTATAAATCTTTTTCTAATAATTTTCCACCCATTACATTTCCAATAAAAATAGGCAACTATCGCATAAATTATCGTCATAATCATAACTTTTCTCCTCTCTTAAATTTATCTTTTATCATTCTAATTCCTTCACTTAAGAACATAAAACATCCAATAGAGAAGGGAACAACATAATATGATAATCTATATATTATAATTGTCGCACCTATAATCTCTGGATTTATCCCTAAGTTCTTAAAAGTCCTATAAGAACCAGAGTATCAAAAGTACCTAATCCTCCAGGAATCATAGTTAATAACCCCACTATTGAAGCTACTATTATAACTCCCATTATTTTGCAATTCCTTATCAGCAACTAAATCACCTGTATAAAAAAATATAAAAATCATTAGTATGATAAGAGCCGCAAACACCCATTCTAAAAAAAGAAATCACTGTCAATTTAACACTCAAGTATCTATCCGTTCTAATTCTTGGTTTTCTCAAATTAAAAAAATAGATACAAAGGTAAAAAAATAAAGACATCAGAATTAAAGAATAATAAAAAAATTTTATTATCAGCATATAATGCCTGACCTGGAAATACATTAAGAACCACAAAAAATTGATAACAAGCTAATACCTGATAGCATAGAAATTAATATCATTCCTATTGCAGTAACTAATGTTTTTCCCACTCTTTGTATAAGGTTTATACATATAATATCTAAGTCCAGCACCAATAAAAGCCACCAAAACCTAAAACCATATTCAGTGTGTTAGTCATAAAGCTGATTTTAAAAAAATACGGAATGAAGACATATTTTTTTCGTTAAATTGATGGCTTTAAGGACAAAATAATCATAAAGACATAAAATACTTATACCGAATAAACCGAATAATAAAACTACTAAAAAAATTTCACCTCTCCTATAGTTAAGGTAAGATGATGTATTTTTTTAAAATCTAAACTAACTATCTCTTTTTAAAAATAGGAAAAAAATTAAATAAAATATCAATAATCCCAAACTTATTTGAACTAAATTCTTCAAATAAGTAAAAGATCTTTTTCCGTAATATTTTTTTCATTTTTCTTTTCCTTAAATAATATTTATCTACTTTATATTAACATTTTATAACTTTTTTTCAATACAATTAATTACATAAAATTATGACTATAATATTTTTTTAATCTACATATTCATGTAACTTATCTTCATATTCATTATATAATTCTGGATAACCTTTTTTTGCACCGCTTTTTAAAAAAATGTTTTTTTCGAATTTTTATTAACTTTTTGTACATAAATCAAAAATAAAAAAATCAATGTATATACCGCAATAAACAAAAATTAAACAATCAATTAAAAACTGTTCCAGGGAGTACTTTATAGAATCCGAGAAATAATATAAGCGAAACTGTAAAAAAATGCCACTACTACTGCAACTTTAAAAACCTTTTTTTATATCTTGTATAATCATCTTTTTACAATTTTACAGATTATATCTAATTCTTCTTTTGTATAGGCTCCACTTTTAATTGATTTCAAAAGTATAGCTCGGAAGTTTTTTTCAGATGTAAGTACTAAAAAAATAATTTCGATAATATAGTTATCATACTTTCTCTCCTACTTCACATAAATATTACAGCAAAGAAAAAGCTTTTTGCTCTCCTTTGCTGATTTATAATTAGTTTTAAAGTTTTTTTATTAACTCTGTAGTTAAAATTGATGAGTTTACTGCAGCTATCTGCAAGAATTCATCAAAAAGTAACTCGTGTTCCTTCTTCTGCTTTATCGCTCACACTACGACAAACTATAAATTTTGTTCCAAATTGGTAACAAGTTTGAGCAATCGCTGCTGCTTCCATCTCAACTACTTGCATATTAGGAAAGTTTTTCAATATTCCTTTTTTCAACTCTTTATTAGAAATAAATGAATCTGATGTGCCCACTAAACCAAAATGAATATTATGATCCGGTAAGCTTATTTCTGAAGCTAGTTTTTGTAACTCTTCATCACTCTTATATGCTGCTGGCATTTGTGGAACTTGACCTATTTCATAGCCAAACTCTGTTGCATCAACATCAAAATGTCTCACCTCTGTGGCAACAATCATATCACCAATTTCCATATCACCTTGCAGTGCACCACATGTACCTATATTAATCACATACTCTGGTTTATAGTGATCTAATAATAGAGTTGTAGCAATAGCAGCATTCACCTTCCCTGGTAAACTTAACATAAGAACAATATCTCGTCCTTCATATTTACCTTCATAAAATGTTACATGTGCTATTTTTTTCTCTTGTAAATTTTCTATCTTTTCTTTTATTATAGCCACTTCTTCTGGCATTGCACCGATTAATGCTATCATAATACTATTCTACCGCTAGAATTTTGATATCCATTGAATCTTCAGGTCCAGTTGGTAATGATACTTTCGCAACATCCCCTACTTCTTTTCCTAATAAAGCTTGTGCTACTGGAGATTCATTTGAAATTTTATATTCAAATGGGTTAGCTTCCGCACTACCTACGATTTTATAAGTTTCAGTTAAACCATCAGGTAATTCTTGATAAGTTACTGTGTTACCAAGACGAATTGCACTTGATTTTTCATCTAATTCGATAATAACAGCATAACGAATCATTTGTTCCATTTCTAGAATTCTTTGTTCGATAAATCCTTGTTCATCTTTTGCTGCATCGTACTCAGAGTTCTCAGATAAGTCCCCCGAAACTACGTGCAATTTTAATTTTTTTCAATTACTTCTGGACGTTTTACTTTTTTTATAATGTTCTAATTCTTCAACAAGTTTGTCATAACCTTCTTGGGTCATTTGATATTCTAATTTTTTTCTTCTAAAGCCATAGTGATACTCCTTTTTTTAGTCTACTCTATATTATATCTTTTTTTTTATTATTTTGCTAGTAGCGATTTGATTTTTTTGTTATTAAAATATCAATCGCTATATCATTATATCCACCATCTGGAACGATAATATCTGCATATTGTTTTGTAGGTTTAATATATTTCTCATGCATTGGTCTAACTGACACTAAATATTGATTAATTACTGATTCTACAGTTCTTCCACGTTCATTAATATCACGTAATAGTCGTCTTAAAATACGCAAATCACTAGGTGTATCAACGAAAATCTTAATATCCATTAATTCTCGTAGTTTTTCTGAATATAGACCAAACATCCCTCAATAATAATTACATCTTTAGGTTCTTGGTGTTTTTTTGTTCTTTACTACGAGTGTGGTTTACATAATCATAAACCGGAAGTTCAACAGCACGTCCCTCAATTAATTCTAATAAATGATTATAAAGTAATTCATTATCAAAAGCACTTGGGTGATCATAATTTGTCTTAACTCTCTCATCCATAGTCATATGACTTTTGGTCTTTATAATAATAATCTTGCTCAATTAAAGCAACTTTATCTTGAGTTAGCTCGTCTATAATTCTTTTAGTAACAGTAGTTTTACCACTACCGCTTCCTCCAACAATACCGATAATTTTTGGTCTATCTGTAGCCATTAGCGTCCCATTTCCTTTCGCATCATATTGCTTTTAAATACTCTAGAGTCTAATTTTGTTCTAATAATTTGAAGTGGATGCCTTGCTGCATCTAACAATTCACCATCTTCGTCATAAATTTCACCGATAACTTGTCTAAATGTATCAATCTCAGGTCCAAAGAATTCAACTTCTTGACCTGTTTTAAAGAAGTTACGTTGTTGAATTGTTGCAATTTGAGTTTCTTCATCATAGTGAAGAACTTGTCCAACGAAATCATAGTTTGTTTTCTTACCACCTTCATTTCCAAACATCTGTTCAGAATACTTAGGTATTTCATAGAAGAATGACATCGCTGTATCACGATTAGCACATTTATATAATTCTAATTTATATTCTGGCGTCATCTTGAAGTTATCTGGATCTGCACAATAATCATCAATTAGTTTTCTATACACACTTGCAACTGTCGCAACATAGTGAATAGATTTCATTCGCCCTTCAACTTTTAATGAATCTATACCTAGCTCAATAATTTCTGGTACTGCTTCAATTAAAGTTAAATCTTTAGGACTCATCGCATATGGATTTGCGCCTTCATCAAATAACTTAGTATCTTCATCAGTTCCTTCTTCATAAAGATCATAGTTCCAACGACATGATTGACAGCAACCTCCACGGTTACTGTCCCTTGCTGTCATGTAGTTACTTAAAGTACAACGTCCTGAATATGCTATACACATTGCTCCGTGCACAAACATTTCAATCTCAACATCTGTTTTTTTCACGAATTTCTTTTTATTTCCTCATATCCTGTTTCACGTGCTAATACGACACGATGTACTCCTTCACTTTCCCAATATCTAACTTCTTTATAGTTTGAGATAGATTGTTGAGTACTGATGTGTACCTCTACATTTGGAGCAACAGCTTTACATCTTTCGATGATATATGGATCCGCAACGATTATACCACGAACACCTGCATCTTGAAGTGCCATTAAAAATTCATCTAATCCTTCAAAGTTTTCATCGTGCGCGATAATATTCGCTGTTACATAAATATCAGCTCCATATTTTGCAGCAAATTCACAACCTTCTTTTATTTCTTCGATTGTAAAGTTATCTGCGTTACTACGAAGTCCAAACTCCTGTCCACCTAAGAACACAGCGTCTGCTCCGTAGTGAATAGCTATTTTTAATTTTTCTAAGTTTCCTGCTGGAAGCAGTAGTTCTGGTTTTTTTGTTATTACTCTCTTGCCATCTCTAATTTCTGAAATATTTGGTATTGCCATAAGTTTAGGTCACATTCAAGTATGACCCATCCTCCTTGTCTTTTTTTATTAGGTTTTATATAGGAAACCTTATCCTTTTTTTCAAAAATTTAAAAATATGATTAGTACATAGTTTTTCTTATAGAAGAATCCTAAGTCAACTTCTCTATATTTCGGTTTAATTCTCTCTATGTCATTATAGAAATCTTGTTTTTTTCATCTTCATATGCTTCTTTATCTTCGTAATAAAGATCGATAGCATCACGATAAATCGTTACTACTTCTGTAATGTAATCTTCATCTTTTAAAAACACCCTCAATTTTAAATGCTGATACTCCCGCTTCAATTAGACGATCTAATTCTTCAATAGCACAAATATCGTTTGCACTCATAATGTGCGTCCCGTTAGAATCCTCAAAAATCGGGTAACGTTCATTTCTATCTTGGCTATATAGAAATAATTTTTTTGAATTACTATATTCCTCGATGTATTTTTCTTTACCACTATACATGAAGTAATTATCAACTAATTTTTCTTACTGATTGGAACATACAAAGCATTCCTTGGACTTGAACTTCAATCTCATAGTCGCTTTTTTTCCAGTAATTTCAAGAATTTCATCAATTGTTAATTCTTTCGAAAGACATGTTCTATACGCTCCACGTTTTCCCCAGTAATTACAAGAGAATGAATTTGTTGCTAGCGTATGCGGATCCCATTGAAGTTTGAAGTCTAAATTCTCTTCTCTTAAAATTGTAATTATTGTTGGTTCTCCATATATTAACGCATCTACATTCAACGTTGATAGATAATGTAAATAATCTACTAAATCGTCGATATGTTCATTATGGAAAAATCGCATTAACACTTACATAGGCTTTTTTTCCCAGCTTGGTGAATAATCTCGATAGCCTTTTTTTAATTCTTCTCTTTTAAATTCACCAGCAAGACGTAATCCATATTTTTTTCTTCACCTATAACGAAACTATCAGCTCCTACATTTATCAGTTCATAAATATGATCAATACTTTTCGGTGTTACAACTAACTCTACTGTCATTTTTTATCCTCTCTTAATAAAATCTACTAACTTCACAGTTCTATAATTTTATTTTCTCGTTGTTATAGTTATCCCATCTCCAAACGGTAATATTACACTCTCATAGTTTTCATGTTTTAATAACCATTCATTGTAATTATTAATTTTTCTAGAAAGTTGTTTTAAATCTCTACTATGTTTAATAATACTTGGATCTGCAACCATTCCCTTGAATAGTACATTATCCGTGATAACTACAACATCTTCAGCAAAAATATGGTTCATATAATTCAAAAAAACTTTCTACTTTGACTCTTAGCTCCATCGATGAACACTACATCATAAGGTGCATTTGTTATAACTTCATCTTGAAGTTCTAATGCATCAGCATGAAGTAATGTTATTTTATCAGTTAGATTTCTCTTTTCTATGTTGTTTTTTGCTTCGTTATACATCTTATCATCTCGCTCAATAGTTGTGACATTACATCCTATCTTCTCTGCCAATTTAATAGATGTATAACCAATTGCAGTTCCTATTTCCAATAAATTCTTAGCTTTCTTAACTTTTTAGCATTTGAATTAAAAAAATCTTATCCCTGATTTTATCAATTATTGGAACTCTATTTTCTTCAGCGAATTTTTTTCTAATTCTAAGTAAAATTCATCAAAGTCTTCTAACAAATCTATAACGTATAAGTCATCTTTTGATTCTATCGCAACCATGTTTACCTCCATATTTATACATCATTATATAATACCATATAAGTTGGTATAAATGCAATTATAAAGACTAAAAAGGAAGTAACCCTATATTTTATGATTCTATAAAAAAATCACTAATACAAAGTTACTCCCACATAGCTTTTTATATATTCAAAAAAATCAACTAAACCCATCTGAATAATAGAAAACTCTAACTCTTATCGAATTTACTATTTTTTTATCATCTATTAAAATTATTTATTCTATTTTTTTAATCCTTTTTCGTATAAAGTCTACAGAAACATAGACTAGACATAAAAAAATAGAACAAAAGCCAATAGCACTTGCAATCGGACTAGAAATTGCCTTACTAAAAAAATCTACAAAATCCATAATTCACATCTCCTTTTTACTACTTTATCACAATACTATTCCTAACACAATTAAAAAAATAAATTACTACTAAAACCTATCCTTTTTAAATTTTAATAACCTATTTTTTTTATTAATTTCCCCTTTTTATTTTTTTGTACATATGAACAGTATTCATCTCAATAAATGTAGCCTATATTCTTTATTTAATTATACAAAAATTAAGAAAAACGATGTCAAAAAAATTCCGTAAAGAAAAAAAGAGGTTAACCAAAGTCAACCTCTTAATTAAAAAAATCTTATTTTTTTCCATTGCTTGAACAGCTGTAATTAAAAGCAAGTTTTAATACGTCAGCTGATGAACATCCACGAGATAAATCATTTACTGGAGCATTTTAATCCTTGTAAGATTGGTCCTACGGCTTCAAATCCACCTAAACGCTCAGCAATTTTGTATCCAATGTTTCCTGCTTCTAAGCTTGGGAATACAAATACATTAGCATCCCCTTGAATTTCTGAGTTTGGAGCTTTTAATTTAGCTACTGGTGGTACGTATGCAGCATCAAATTGCATTTCTCCACCAACAGGTAATGTTGGAGCTTTTTCTCTAACTAATCTTGTAGCTTCAGCTACTTTAAGAGTTTCTTCTGTTTTTAGCTGATCCGTAAGTTGAGAAACTTAGCATAGCTACTTTTGGATTAATATTGAATGCTTTAGCAGTTTTAGCACTTTTCTACCGCGATTTCAGCTAATCCTTGAGCATCAATTGTTGGGTTAATTGCACAGTCAGCGAAGATAAATCTTGAAGCGTTACGTGACATAATGAAAGCACCACTTGTACGACTTACTCCTGGTTTTTGTTTTAATAATTTGTAAAGCTGGACGTACAGTATCACCTGTAGAGTGAATTGCACCAGACACTAACCCTTCTACTTCTCCCATATACACTAACATTGTACCGAAGTAGTTAACATCTTGTAATAATTCACGAGCTTTTTCTTCTGTTACTTTTCCAGCACGACGTTCTACGAATTTCGCTACCATTTCATCATATTTTTCATAGTTTTCGTGGTCTATGAATTCAATCCCTGAAACGTTTAAAAAAATAGTGGTTGAGCAAGCTCTTCTACTTTTTTTCTCTATTCCCAACTAATACTGGTTGAACATAACTAGTAGCACTTAATTTTACCGCTGCTTCTAATACACGCTCATCGTATGCTTCTGGAAATACGATACGTACTTTTTCCCTTCTAATTTTTTTGTTGAAGTTCTACAAATAAATCATTTGCCATCTTCATTTCCTCCTAATTGTATATAATATCTTTAATATGTCTTATCGGCTTTAAGCTTAAAGCGTCAAATAAACTTCCCTTACCTAGAATCGTGTAGCCAAGTAATAATCCTATATAAAAATATAATAATCATTAAGGCTATATTTCGCAAATATCTTGTTAACTTATCATTTAGTTTCATAATGAAATCCTACTCGTCTATTCTTTGAATATCTGCACCTAATTTTCTCATTTTTTCTTCGATGTCAACATATCCTCTATCAATATGATAAATGTCAATAACTTTAGTAGTTCCAGTTGCCATTAATCCCGCAATAACTAATGCCGCTCCAGAACGTAAATCTGTTGCTCTTACAGTAGTTCCTTCTAAATGCGGTAATCCTTCAATTAATGAACTTCTACCTTCAATTCTAATTTTAGCATTCATTCTACGTAGTTCTTCTACGTGCATGAATCTATTTTCAAAAACTGTTTCTGTAATTGTACTTGTTCCATCAGCTAAAAGTGTAAGCACACACATAATAGATTGCATGTCAGTTAAGAAACCTGGATGTGGTAGAGTTTTCACATCAACCGGTTTTAAACTATCTAATTTATTACTTACACGCATAGAGTTTTCATCGACTACTTCAATGTTAACTCCCATTTCTCTCATTTTGCTCACTAAAGCAACATTGTCTTTGTATGGAGCCCCTTTAACAAGAACATCTCCTTTAGTTGCTGCAGCTGCAATCATGTATGTTGCCGCTTCTACACGGTCTGGCATAACTGAGTATTCTGTACCTACTAATTTTTCAACACCTTCTACAACTAAAACAGAAGTTCCTTTTCCTTCGATTTTAGCTCCCATTTTAATTAAGAAGTTAATCATATCTTCAATTTCTGGTTCTTGTGCAGCATTAACAATTGTAGTTTTTCCTTTTGCTAAACAACTAGCCATAATTACGTTTTGAGTTCCTCCTACACTTGGGAAATCAAAGAAGATTGTTGCTCCTTCTAATTCTTTTTCTGCACGAGCTTCTACAAACCCTGCATCTTGAATAATTGTTGCACCAAGTGCTTCAAATCCTTTTAAATGTTGATCAATCGGTCTACTTCCAATTGAACATCCTCCTGGCATTGCTACTTTAGCACTTCCTTCACGTGCTAACATTGGACCTAAAACTAAAAACGATGCACGCATCTTACTAACAAATTCAAAAGAAGCCTCTGTTAATAATGGATTTCTTGCATCCATTTCTAATATATTTTCATCAGGTCTATAATCGATTTTTACTCCTAGACTTTCGAATAATAATCCTATTGTTTTTATATCTGATAACTTAGGAACATTATAAAAATTTACTTGTACCCTCTGTCGCCAATAATCCAGCTGCTAATATCGGTAAAGCAGCATTTTTCGCTCCAGAAACTTGTACTTCTCCTATTAAAGGTGTCCCACCTTTAACAATTATTTTTTCCAAGTTGTTTCCTCCATCTCTATATTTACATTTTATATCACATATAATACTACCACAAATTAAAAAAATAAATAAAGTTCGAATAATTATTTTAATATTTAATTTATAAAAAAATATAGTTTCTATTGTCAAACAATGAAAAAAACTAATTTATGTTACATAAATGAATAATTATTATCTTCTATCACTTAAAAAAATCCAACTCTTAAAAAGTTATTCTACAAAAAAAGGATAATTTCATAAAAAAATACTTTTTTTAATATTATATAATTTTGTAGAATAACACTATTTCATTTACTTTACTACAAATAAATAAAACTATCAATTACAATTCATCAAAGAAAGATAATTGAGCTTTTTCAGGTAATCCTTTTTAATGTGCCCATCTCTCTTAAATATTCTACTACTGTAGATGAAACACTTCCTCGTTTTGAAAAAGTCTTCAATTGATAAAAAAGGCTTTTTCTTCTCTCGCTTGAACTATTTTATTCGCTACATTATCTCCAAGTCCAGGTACTATTGAAAATGGTGGAATTAGAGTATTTCCCTCAATGATATAATCATGGCTTGCCGATTTCTCTAAATCAACTTTTGAAAATGTAAAACCACGTTCCATCATTTCATTAGCAATCTCATAACTTACTAAAGCATCTTTATCTTTATTCGATAATTCATTCTTATCTGTAGTTTTTATTTCTTTAATTTTTTTGCTTTTAATGTTTCTGCTCCCTTAACAACCGTTATGATATCAAAAATCACTCGCTCTAACTGAGTAATATGCACAGTAATATGTAAGTGGTTGATGTACTTTGAACCATGCAATTCTTAAAGCCATTAATACGTATGCACAGGCATGGGCTTTAGGGAACATATATTTAATTTTTTTACATGAATCGATATACCAAGCTGGGACATTATTATCGATCATCGCTTTTTCAAAATCTTCAGTAAGACCTTTACCCTTCCTAACACTTTCCATTATTTTAAAAGATAAACCTTCTTCTAATCCAGCATGAATTAAATATACCATGATATCGTCACGACATCCGATTACATCTTTAAGTTCACAAGTACCATTTTTAATTAATTCTTGGGCATTACCTAACCAAACATCGGTACCATGCGATAATCCAGATATCTGAACTAACTCTGAATATGTAGTCGGCTTCGTATCATCTAACATTTGAATAACAAAGTTTGTTCCAAATTCAGGTATCCCAAAAGTTCCACTTGCTGAATCTACTTGATCCCTAGTTACACCAAGCGCTTCTACTGTTGAGAAAATACCCATTACTTCAGGATCAGATACGTCAATTGTCTTAGGATCTATTCCTGATAAATCTTGAAGTTTTCTTATCATAGTCGGATCATCGTGTCCAAGTATATCGAATTTTAAGATATTATCGTGAATAGAGTGGAAATCAAAGTGAGTAGTTCGCCATGGACTCGTTTCATCATCCGCCGGGAATTGGTACGGCGTAAAGTCAAAAATGTCCATATCATTTGGAACAACTAGTATTCCTCCAGGGTGTTGACCAGTAGTTCTCTTAGAGCCTTCACATCCTGCTGCTATTCTCTCTATATCAATACTTCTTTTTCTACTTCATTTTTTTCTCATAATAATCTCTAGTAAATGAATAAGCCGTCTTTTCGGCAACTGTCGAAATCGTTCCCGCACGGTATACGTAATCTTCGCCAAAAATTTCTTTCGTAAAGTTATGTGCCGTAGCTTGATATTCTCCAGAGAAGTTTAAATCTATATCGGGTACTTTATCACCATTAAATCCTAGGAAAGTCTCAAACGGAATATCCTGACCGTCTTTAATCATCTTCACATCACAATGAGGACAATTTTTATTCGGAAGGTCAAATCCTGAAGCATATTCTGCATTTAAGAAGAATTCACTATGTTTACATTTTGGACAAACATAATGTGGCGCTAGCGGATTAACCTCTGTAATCTCCATCATCGTAGCAACTAATGATGAACCAACAGACCCCCTTGATCCTACAAGATATCCATCATCAAGTGATTTCTTAACTAGCTTATGTGAAATTAAATATACTACACTGAATCCATTACCAATAATAGATGCAAGTTCTTTTTCTAATCTTTTTTCTACTATTTCTGGTAACTGTTCCCCATATATTTTATGAGCCATATCATAACTTAGATTACGAACTTCATCTGCTGCCCCTTCAATATTTGGTGTATATAACTTATCTTTTAACGGAACTACTAACTCAATCATATCGTTAATTTTATGAGTATTTTCTATAACTATTTCTTCTCTTAATTGTTCATCAAGATAAGAGAATTCTTTTAACATTTCTTCAGTCGTTAAAAATGTTGCCATGGGTTTTAAGTCTCGTGCACCAGGGTTACTTTTCACCGTTAGTCTTAATATTTGGCGATAAACATGTTGATATTCATCTAAATAATAACAGTCCCCTGTTGCTACAACTATTTTTTTCTTTTTTTCTCAGCTAATTTTATTAACTTTTTCAGAATTTCTTCTAACTCGGCATTATCTGATATTCTTTCATTTCTTATGAAATTAGCATAATGATGCTTTGGCTGAATTTCTATATAATCGTAAAAATCAATTATATTTTCCACCTTAGCTTCTTTTGAGTTTAACAATTCTTCAAATACTTCATTATCACCATTACCACTACCGATTAATAAATCTTCACGATATTGTTCTAATAAACTACGTGGAATTGTAGGCTTAGCTGAATTTAAATATTTAGTACAACTATAAGACACTAATCTAAATAAATCTTTCAATCCTTTTGCATTCTTAACTAAAATTGAACATGGAAAAGTTCTAGAGCGTTTATGTGCAAGTTCTAAATCAATCTTTTCATCAATCTCATTATGATATTCAATGCCAAGTTCATACAATTGATCTAACATTTTCACAAAAATCTCTGCAGTAGCTTTAGTATCATAAATCGCCCTGTGGTGTTGCACTAAACGCACTTTATATAGTTTGGCTAAATTACTAAGACCATGCCTTTTAGCTTCTTTATTTTCGGCACGAGAGACGAATAACGTATCTATACTAGCATTATTTTTATTCTCTAAACCTAGTCTCTCAAAACATGTATCTAAGAATCCAAGGTCAAATTTAGCGTTGTGCGCTACTAATATGTCATCTTTATCTAACCAATTATAAAAGTTAGTCATGACTTCTTTTTCTAATGGAGCATCTCTTACATCATCATTAGTAATACTCGTTAATCTTGTGATTAATTCTGAAATAGGTCTTTGTGGATTAATGTAACTTTCAAAACTGTCTATTTCAGCTCCATTTTTCACCTTAACCGCAGCTATCTCAATTAGTCTATCACGTTCGGCAGAAAGACCTGTAGTCTCAACGTCAAATACAACATAAGTAGCATCTTTTAATTTAAGATTCTTTGGATTAGTTGTAGCAGTAATACTGTCATCCATAATAAAAAGCATTAAGACCATAAATAGGTTTAATATCTTTTTCCTTTTTGAACTTAGACAAATTTCTGGATATGCTTGAACTCCATAAGTATCAGTGAAAGCAATAGCTTCGTGTCCCCAATCCATAAGTCCTAGCTATATATTCTTTCGCAGAAGAAATACCTTCTAGCTGACTCATTTTTTTGTATGAGTATTTAACTCTATTCTTTTTTTACCACTATAATTATCTTTCTTTTTCATCTTTGTGAGCAACTTCAATGGACTTCGGTTCTATAATTGTATCTCTTAAATATGGATCATTACTAACACTTCCATGAATCTTAAGCCATTGCCCTTTTTTTATTCCTTTTACTAAATCGATAAGTTCATTTCTTCTTTTTATTTTGAAACTTAGAATTAGGATTATTACCAAATAGTCTTAATATAATAGAATCACTGTAGTCAGTAAGTTTTAAGCGGTATTGACTTGAACCATTTCTATGAACAATTTCTTCAGTTCCAAAAACTTGAGCCATTATAGTTACATCGCCGGCATAACCAATGACATCCTTAATTTCAACGATATCTTCATCACGAATTTCTTGTCCATAACGAGTTCCCCACCTCCACCGAAGGCAGCAAATTTTTTTCTCAGGTTCTTTTGGTTTTCTTTCCGCATTTTTTTCTTATCAATTTCTTCTAGTTTTACAATTTCCTGGGAAATCTTCTCTTCTTGACTTTCTAACACCGCTTCTACATCAGTTTTAGAAAAGTTAGGAATGATATCTTTAATTGCAATACCAAGGTTAGAATAACTACTTATTATCTGTTGTTTTCTCTCATTAATAAAGTTATTCCAAATAGATGGAGCCATTATCTTCATAGTTAAAAACATTGTTGTTTACATCTATTTCACTAAATAAAAATACTCTCTAATAAAACTTGAGATATTTCTGAAAAAAATTCTCTAGTATTATATATTTCCAAAAATTCTTTTATTTGCTCATCAGTTACAATATTACTTGTCTTTAAGCGATAATTAACAACATAATCACCCATAAAACTTTCACGTAATTTTTTTGTATAAGTAATGTCAATTCATCTACTAATGGCAAAGTTTCACCACTGAAATTAAATGTCCATGTCTTATTTTTTTATTATCTTTTTCTATATTATCTAAAGAAAAAAATTAATAAGTTCTGAGTCAGCTAATCTTTCTTCTAATTCTAATGTTTTAACCAATAAAGAAAAAAATGTTTATTACTCATGCTTCCTCCTATAGTTTACTAAATCGACAAATTATTATAATATTTATCAACTAAACGAAAAAAATCCATTCATTTTTATTTCTACTTTAACAAAATGAATTAACTTTTTCAATAATACATTATTATAAATTATCAATACAATATAATTTTTATACTTATATAAATTATACTAAAAAAATACCAACTAAAAACAAATGGTTATTTTCTATTAACTATTTATTTTTAATTGGTATTTATTATTTTAACTTTATCTTGTTATTTGTAGAAAGCTTCTACTTTAGCTAATACATCAGCTACTTCTGTATCAACTTTTTCTAAAGTTTTTTTCTTTCTTTAACTTCTACGATTCCTTCTCCAGCTTTTTTTACCTACAACTACTTGTAATGGTATACCGATTAGATCGCATCATTAAATTTAACTCCAGCTCGCTCTGCTCTGTCATCATAAAGTACTTCATATCCAGCAGCAGTTAACTTAGAGTATAATTCTTCACTAAGTTTTTACTTGTTCTTCTTTCTTAACATCTACACACACTAAGTGAACTTGATATGGAGCTACTTCTTTAGGCCAAATGATTCCTTTTTCATCACTGTGTTGTTCAATTATTGCTGAAATAACACGAGTTACCCCAATTCCATAACATCCCATATAGAAGTGATTTGCACGACCATTTGCATCTAAGTAAGTAATGTCCATAGATTCTGAATATCCTTTACCAAGTTCGAAAACTTGTCCTACCTCAATACCTTTAGCAAATTTAACTGGTCCTGATAAGTCTTCAGCTAAATCTCCTTCTTCAATCATACGAAGATCATAGTGAGCATCGATTTCATAATCTCCTGGGTTTACATTAATGTAGTGGAATCCTTTTTTGTTAGCTCCACAGCTGTGGTTGTACATGTATTTAATAGCATTATCACCGATTACTTTACAGTTTTTAATGCCAAATGGTCCCATATAACCTACTACACTTCCCATAACTTCTTCAATTTCTTGCTCAGTTGCCATTTCTACTTCAGAAGTTCCTGTAGCTTTCATGAATTTAATATCATTAAGTTGATCGTTACCACGCATAAGAACTAAATAGAATTCTCCATCAGCTTTTAAAGCTAATGCTTTCATAGCACGGTTTACTTCAACACCGCAGTATGCTGCGATATCATCGATAGTTTGTTGATTTGGAGTTTCTAATAAACTACGCTCTTTTTTCTCAAAACCTGTAGGCATAGTGTAGTTTTGTTCAACTACGGCTGCAGTTTCAATATTTGCTGCGTAATCACTCTCTTCAGTATACACAATAGTATCTTCTCCAACTTCTGCTAAAGCTTGAAACTCATGAGTATAGCTTCCTCCGATATTTCCAGAATCAGCTTTTTACCGCACGATATTTAAGTTCAAATCTATCAAAAAAATATTACTGTAGGCTTGATAATAATCTTTATAAGTTTCTCTTAAAAGATTCTGGTGTATCATGGAAAGAATAACCATCTTTCATGATGAACTCTTTACAACGTAATAAACCTAAACGTGGGCGAATTTCATCACGGAATTTAGTTTGAATTTGATATAAGTTTACTGGAAGTTGTTTATATGAAGTTACCATATTACTAACTGTTTGACAGATAATTTCTTCAGCCGTTGGACTTAATGCATATCCTGCATTTTTTTCTATCTGTAACACGAATTAACTCGTCTCCCATTTTTGTTCCAACGTCCAGATTTTTTTCCAATACTCATCAGATTGTAAAATTGGCATTAATAATTCTACAGCACCAATTTTTTTCGTGTTCTTCTCTTATAACTTTCTCAATTTTTTTGAATTACTTTAGTAGCTAAGGGAAGATGAGTATAAACTCCTGCAGATACCTGCTTCACCATCCCCCGCTTTGATAAGCAACTTGTGACTTGTTGCTTCTGCAGAGGATGGTACTTCTCTTGTTGTTGGAATAAATGTTCTTGATTGTCTCATAACAATACCACCTCTCATTTTTAAAAATTACTTATATTATACCACAAAACTTATGATTTTTTTTCAAATAATTTCACTTTTTTTTATAAATATATTACTGTATTACTCGTCAATAATCTTTTTGTTATTAATTTTTAAAAATATTGCATTTAAAAACTATAATTATTGTTAGTTTCACTTTCTATTATAATTTTTTTATTAAATACTTACTCATAAATTTAATACTTTATATATCTTTTTTTACTACACTAATAGCGATTTTCATTACTACTAATTTATCAACACCTTTTATCTTTATCTTCTGTTATTTCTTTTTCAAAAATTTTTTTCCAAAAAAATATCATGTTTTTTTAGTTGTTAGTAATTTAATTTTTTTCGATAATATAGTATAATAAATAGGATAATTATTTATGGAGGGATATATGTTTAATTATCCTAATAAAAAGGTAATTTTATTCAAAAAAACTAAGTATTCTAATCGAGGTATGGAACTTGAAGAAGACATAAATTTCGCGAATAAATATTATTTAAATAATGACATAGCTGTCATTCATAAGAAGCCAATTCCTATTCAAATTGTTGAAGTTAATTATCCTAGTAGATCTAGCGCTATGATTACTAAAGCATTCTATAAAAACACCTTCTACTACGGATTATAACGGTCTTTGGAATGGAAAAATATATTGATTTTTGAGGCTAAAGAGACTAATTCAGCCACTTCATTTTCTCTAAATAATATCCATGACCACCAGATAGAACATATGCAAAAAAATTTTTAAATCACGGTGGAATAACTTTTTATCATAGTTCGTTTTTAAAAAAATAGATAGAACGTTTATTTTACCTTTTAAAAAAATTTTTATATTCTTCTACACTCGAGCTAATAGCGGGGAAGAAAAATCAATAAAAACTTAGTGAATTTGAAGAGATGGCATTTGAATTATCGTTCAACTACAAAAATAAGATTAGATTATTTAAATATTATAAAAAAATAATGAAAGTGAGTTTTAATAACAGATGAAAAACTTTATTTAAATATATAAGTTCAATCTTTTTTTTCTATCTGCTTAGTATTATTCTTTGTTGTTATGATACTATTTGCACGTGAATTAAGAGATGTTCCTGATATTACTCAGGCTAACTTACAAGATCCTTTATCATCAGAAATTTATGATAAAAAAATCTTAATTTAATCGCTACTGTTGGAGCTGAAAAAAAGAGAATATGTATCAATAGAAGATATTCCTAAAAAAATATAACTGATGCGGTTCTTTCAACAGAGGATACAAGATTCTATTCTCACCTTGGAATTGATCCTATTCGTCTTATTAAAGCAGTTCTTGTTAACATACGTTCTAATTCTGCTCAACAAGGTGCCAGTACAATAACACAACAAGTAGTAAAAAATTCATTACTTACATCAGATAAATCATTACAACGTAAAATTCAAGAGGCATACTTATCTCTAAAATTAGAAAATAAATATTCTAAAAAGATATATTAGAAATGTATATGAACAAAATATACTACTCTGATGGTCAGTACGGGGTAAAAACAGCAGCTAAATATTTCTATAATAAAGAATTAGATCAGTTAACTTTACCTCAAGTTGCCCTTTTAACAGGGATACCTCAACAGCCAATATTATATAATCCTTATGATTATCCTGAACAAGCTAAAGAACGACGTGATACTGTGCTATATGCACTTCTAAATAACGGGAAAATTTCAGAAGATGAGTATAATGGTGCAGTTAATACTCCAATTACTGAAGGTATTGTAAGCAAAACAAAAGAGGAAAGAGCTAATCAACATACTTATAATCCTAAGTTTGCTGCTTACATAGATCAAATTACAAAAGAATTAAAAGAAAATAAAAACTTTGAAAATGTTAAAGACCCACTATCTATGGGGATAAAAATTTATACTAACTTAAATCCTGAATTACAAATGTATGTTCAAGACATGTTAGACAATCAATCTTACCCGATGACACCACACGCTTCTCAAGCGGCTATATCTGTTCTTGACACTAAAACTGGACTTATTGAAGCTATCGGTGGAGGAAAAAAATTATAAAGCTGGTGGCTATAACTTCGCAGTAGACGCACGTGTACAACCTGGTTCATCAATTAAACCTCTAATCGACTATGCTCCTGGGATAGAATATTATGGTTGGGACCCACAAACAACATTTTCTGATACACCATATAAAATAGCTGGAACTGAGTTTTATATTCAAAACTGGGACAGAATTTATCATGGAACAGTGCCTATGACTCGAGCAGTGTCTTGGTCTTACAATATTCCCGCAGTACGCGCTTTCGAATCTGTAGGGTATGAAAGAGCTAAACTTTTTGCTGAAAGATTAGGAATACCTGTAACTAAAGATGAACCTACTACAGCAATCGGTGGTAATGTTGATGGAGTTTCAACTTTACAAATGGCTGGAGCCTTTGCTTCATTCGGTAATAAAGGTTACTATAATAAACCTTCTACTATTGTAAAAGTATTTAATGCTAATGGTAAAGAATTAGTAAATATTAAGTCTGAGCCTGTAAAGGCAATGTCTGAAGAAACAGCTTATCTTATGACGAGTGTCTTAAAAGGTGTTTTAACTGATAATGGTACTTCTCCTAATGGGAAAAATCCCTAACTTTGATATGGCTGGTAAATCTGGATCAAGTACCTTTGATGATTCTGCTTATTATAACTACGGTATTGATGTGACAAATTCAACTAAAGATAGTTGGATGATAGGTTATACCACTGACTATACTGTTGCAGTTTGGCAAGGTGCTGATGTAGTAGACTCTGCTGCCAAAGCATTATCTTATAATCAGGCAAAAACAACTCAAGTTATAATGGCTAATGTTCTGAAAAAAGCATCAGATAATAAGGTTCCCGCAGCATTTGAAAAACCTGCTGGAATAGAGACTAAAAACGGAGTTGAATACGCTAAAGAAAGAAATAAAGAAACTGATTACATGTATGCTGGTAGTGATCGTGATGCTGTTTATCAAGCTGCACTCGCTCAAAAGCAACGTGAAAGCCGTTCAGCACTAACTCAAGTTTTCAATTCATTAACTAATTCAACTAATACTCGTGCTACTGGTCAAAGTTCAGCTAATACTACTAATGGAGCACAAACAAATTCAAGAGCAACTTCTAATAATGCTAATCGCTCAACAAGAACCAATCAGAATGCTCGTAGACAATAATTGATAAATAAAAAAGAATCACAGAAAATTAAAACTTCTGTGATTCTTTCAGATTGTTGACAAAACGGCCAAAATATCAATCTAAATATTGATGTTTTGGTCTTTTTTCAAAAAAAAAAAAAAAGCCATATGGCCAGGTATCAGTAGTATTAAGGGAGGATTATACCTCTCTTAATGCTATTGTTTTTCATATTTTTGAACGCAACAAGACAACCAAGCGTACGACTGTACTTTTGGCTTTCCCTCTATATTGTGCATATCTATTTCCATGATTTTGTTTTGAATCTGCAAAACTACGCTCAACTGTTTCTTTTCTTCTTTTATACAGTATCTTTCCTTCTTTAGATAAACGTCTTGTTCTGGCTTCATCATAATAATTTGCATTTATATGACGTCTTATTATTTTTCTCATTTTTTTATCATCGCTTTTTATATTGTTTATATCCAGTTCTATCGATATTTCTGTATCTAAATATTTCTCCTATTCTCTTATCTACAAATATATCTTTTTTTCTGGTAAGTATTTGAAATATTTTTTTATCTTTTGATTTTTGAGAATCTTCTATATCCTATTACTGAAAAATATATTTTTTTATCTAACTGTTTTTAGTATGTCTAGAGAATAATACCCACTATCTAACGCAACTTTTCCTGGGGTTAATCCGAAATTTCTTTCTATCTGATTTAATCTGTCTATATATGAACCACTATCATGAACATTCCCCGGAGTTATGTGACAATCCATTATTATATTATTTTTTTCCCATCTACTGTTCTATGATCTAGATACATAAAGCCTTCTTCTTTATGATCTCTATGATAATACCCACTATCCGGATCAGTAGTGTTAACTCATTGTCTTTTTAGTTCTTCTTTTTCTTTATATTCAAAAAGGCTTTTTTTCCTATTTTTTTCTCTCTTAATTTATTTCTTTTTCCAAATCTAATTTTCTTTCTTTTACTTTTTGTAGTTACTTCTATGTTAAATTTTCTTTTTATTTGCGTTAGCTTTTTATATGTGTTGAATCAGTAAAAAAATTCTGTACCACCTACTAATTTTTTTTATCAATTGCTTGGTTCACTATATTTATAAATATTTGTTCGAATACGTCAGTTCCTTGGAATCTTCGAATATAGTTTTTGTGAAAATGTAGAATAGTGTGGAACTGGTTTAGAGAATGGTATCCCTAAAAAAACCATCTAAATGCAGCATCTGTTTCTATATTGTTTCTCTCATAGATTTTTATTCCGTAAAAAATCTTTTTAAAAAAATACTAATTTGAATAACACAACAGGGTCTAAACTATTTCTACCTGATGTGTGACTATAGTATTTTTTTCTGTTAAATCATAAATAAATTTAAAAATCAATTGCTTCGGCTACTTTTTTTCAAAAAAATGATCTTTAGGAACTATTTCTGATAATGTCATTAATATTATTTCATCTTTGATATTTTCTTCTTTTATTAAACATACTCCCCCTCTATATACTTATATTATAACATTTTTTTAGCGTTTTTTTCTCATTAAAAATAGGCTGTTGACTCATGCATTTTTTTGCATTTGTCAACAGCCTGAAAAAGTAGTTTATACATACGTATAAGCTACTTTTTTTATGTTTAATTTAATATATTGATTTTTAGAAAAAAATTGTGTAAAAATTAGGTTTGTATATACGAGAAAAATTGTCTATTCTTCGTTTTATAATAAAAATTTTTAACAAGGAGGTTTTTTTGATGGAAATACTTATTACAATATTTGTTTTTTTATTACACTAGTTATAATAGGTTCTTTTTTTAAAACAAATATATACCTAGAATTCCAGCAGCACTTTTTCCAAATTATATTAGGATTCTTGGTATCTTATTTAGCTATTCCGCTTCATTTTGAATTTGAATCCGAAGCTTTTTATGGCTTTAATTATCGCACCACTATTATTTACAGATGCGTACAAAGCATCACGTAGTGAGCTTTGGCTCTATAAAAAGCCTATTGTTTACATGGCTGTAGGTTTAGTAATTACAACGGTAGTGGTCGTTGGTTATTTTATTAATTATATTATTCCATCTATATCTTTAGGTGCTGCATTTGCACTAGCCGCTATCCTGTCACCTACCGATGCAGTAGCGGTAAAATCTATTACAAAAAGGTATGAGGTTGCCAAAAGGACTAATGTCCATTTTAGAAGGAGAATCACTTCTTAATGATGCTGCAGGTATCGTATCTTTTAAAATAGCTTTGGCTTCTATTATTACTGGAACTTTCTCACTTTCTAGATCTTCTAGAGAATTTTTTATTACTGCGATTGGAGGAATGGTTTTAGGTGTTTTAATTGGTTTAATAATTGTTTCTATGAAATTTGTTAATAGGAAATTCTTAAATACTGAACCTAATATACTGGTAATTATACAAATAATATTACCGGTAGCAACTTACTTCATTGCAGAAGAATTCCATCTTTCAGGAATTATTGCAGTAGTTTTTTTGCCGGAATATTACTTAATTTCGAAAGATATATTAGACAAAGTGATTCACTAGATAACCAAGCAGTAGTATCAATTAGTTATAATCAGGATACAATTTCTTATGTACTTAACGGTTTTTGTGTTTGTATTATTAGGATATTTATTACCTGGCATATTTAGAAATATGATTACTTATCCTGACCTTGATGTTCAAACTGCTATGTTCTATGTTATTTTAATCACTATTGCATTAATTATAACTAGATTTACTTTTTGTTTATATTTTTTTATGTATCATTTCAACAGCATACATTTAAAAACTTCACGTAATATTGTTGAATTTTTTTAAAAACTAAACAACTTGATGTTGGAAACTATAGCAGATTTGAATATGCATTGATTACATCATTATGTGGTATTCACGGAACAGTAACTTTAGCAACTGCCCTTATGATTCCATTAACTATTGGAACTACAGGCGAGCCTTTCCCTCTTCGTAATGCTATATTATTTATAGGCAGCGGTGTTGTCTTACTTAGCATGATAATAGGAACAATATTCTTACCACTTATTATTAAAGTTGAAGATGAAGAAACAGAATATATAAATAATGCACGCAGTATAGTATTAAATGATGTAATTAATGAGCTACAAGAAAAAAATATTACAATAAGCTTAATAGTGATTCTGAAAGAATGGGTTATGCTATAGCTATAAAAAAATTACAAGAACAACAAATATACTTTTTGTAATAATAGAACGGAATTTATTAAGTATAATAAGCAGCTTGCTAAACTAGTTAGAAAAAGCCGAACAGGAAAAAAAGTTAATGAAGTACTTGCCAAATATGATAATAATAGATTTTTTTAAAAACAAGTGTTTGAAGTAAGGAATTGGCGTTTAAGAAAAACTAGTTACTTACTCAGTCTACAAACAATTATTTATAACCTTACGCCTAAGCTTTCTAGAAAAAAACATTTAAGAGACTATTAGTTGTTCTTAATTTAATTAGAGAAGCAGAATCTGACAAAAAAATTCAAACTTATACGGAAAAAAAGGCTTCAAAAAGATCAAAAGAAAAATGAACAGATTAGAGTTCAAGTTCAAACTTTTAGTAAGGATATGGTAGAAATAATAGATACTCTTACTTATAACGCAATGGATATATTAGAAGAACAACGAACAAAAGAAAAATACTTTTTATGGTTGATTTTTCTTAAAAAAATATTTATGATAATTTTGATTATACTCTTTATAATTAATAATGCTAAAAATAAAAAAATATACAATTTGGTCTAAATAAAAAAATATACAAAAATAATATAAAAATATTCCCATATAGTTTATACTCATAGTAAAAACAATTATGAGGGAACAAATGGAAACTAACATTATTGGAGAATTAAACAATTTGAAAGAACGAGATATAAAAACCAAATTTCAGTGAATTAAGTAGGAAATACGGATTACATAGGCATACAATAAAAATACTGGGATGAGGGAGGAAAAATAATAAAATCTAGAAATAAACCTAGTGTTTTAGATAAATACAAAGAGGAGATAGAAGAAATACTTAAAGAAGCTGGAGTAAATAAAATAGGTGCATATGAATTTTTAACATATAAATATGGAAATATCTGTACTTATAGCAATTTTAAACAATATACGCTAAAGCATAATATAAAAAAGAAAAAAGCACAGACTGCACACGTTAGATATGAAACTCAACCAGGATATCAAATACAAGTAGATTGGAAAGAGAGTTTAAAAATAGAAACGAAAACAGGAGAAATTATAAAATTCAATCTATTCGCAGCCACACTAGGATACTCAAGAAAACATGTATTTATAATCTCAAAAACAAGAACAACAGAAGACGTACTCAGATGTCTTATAGAGACATTTAAATACCTAGGAGGTGTCCCTCATGAGATACTTACAGATAATATGAGTTCATTAGTAACTATATTTAAACATGATAAAAAGGAAACATCCAGAAGTATTAGCGTTCGAAAAAGATTTAGGAATTAAAAATCAAATTTTGTAAAGTTAGAACACCTGAAACAAAAAGGTAAAAGTAGAATCAGCAAATAGGTTCGTGAATAGAATAACAGCATTTAATAAAAATAGAAAAACGAAGAAGAGTTATACGCTATAGTTAATCGTATAATGAAGAACTCAAACGAACAGAACAATCAGACAACTAATCTACCACCTAATGTGTTATTTAAAAAGAAAAAGAATACCTCCAACCATTACCAAATAAATGTTTACTAGATGACTACACACTACCAATATTTAGTCAAAAGTACCAAACACACTATTAGTAAATTATAAAGGTCGAGGATATTCTGTACCTAAAAAGTTTATAGACAAAAAAAGTAATACTAAAAACCATTTGAAAAATAAACTATACATTTATTATAACACGGAATTAGTCACAATACATAATATAACAAATCAAAAAAATGAATTATAAAGAAAAATCATTACAAAGAAGCCTTGGCAAGTAATTTTTTTATAATAGCGAAGAATATGACATGAAAAAAACTAGCTGAAGAAAATTTAGAATTATTTAAGGAGTTAAAATATGACTAATTATACACGATTATTATCAAATTTAGAAGAATTACAATTAAATAGAATCAAAGATAATTTAGATGAACATATAGGGAAGGATAAATAACAAAGAACTAGATTATATTGAGAGTTTGCATGAACTAACAAATTTAGAAATACAAGCAAGAGAAGATAGAGCAACACATGCTTGTGTAAGAGTAGCAAACTTCCCTTACAGAAAAGAATTAAAGGATTTTTGATTTCTCATTCAATCCAAAGATTAATAAAGAAAAAAATACTAGATTTTAAGCATTTGAGATTCATAGAAAAATAAGGAAAAATATACTATTTCTTGGTGTCCCTGGAGTAGGTAAGACACATTTAGCCACCTCTATAGGTATAGAGGCGGCTAAGAATAGGAAAAATTACTTACTTTATAAATTGTCATGATCTAATATTACAATTAAAAACGAGCAAAACTTGAGAATAGATTAGAAACTAGATTAAAGTTTTTTTCAAAATACAAAGTTCTCATTATAGATGAGGTAGGGATATCTACCTATTGATAAAGAAGGAGCTAATCTATTATTCCAACTTATAAATAAAAGATATGAGAATAGTTCTACAATAATAACTACAAATAAACCTTTTTCAGAGTGGGGAGAAGTATTTGGAGATAGTGTGCTAGCTAGTGCTATATTAGATAGACTACTACATCATTCTCATGTGATTAATATTGTTGGATCTTCATATAGATTAAAAAGATAAAACATTTCTTAAATCTACTAACTAATTTAGACTGGTTGTATAATTTTATTTTGTCTTTTTTTGTATATTTTTACATTGACATTAACAATAATGTTCCTTCAGATAGTTATATCGAAGAATCAAGAGAATTTGAAACTGAAGCAATACAAATGCAAAAAGATAGATTTAAAAGCATTAAAACTAGAACAAAAAAATCGAACATAGTGAAGCTGATAAGATTTTACGTGATCTTAACTATAATGAGGCACTATTATATTCAAATATTGAAGAATAATAAAAAAATACGAGTTAAAAATTCAAATCTTTAAGTTGATTAGATATTTTATACTCGTATTTATTTTATTTTTAAATAATTTTTTTAAGTGAAAATCCCTGAGTTTATCACTTAGAAACAACATAAAACCGCTATGAACACTTGGTACAATAGTGTTTATAGCGGTTGTTTTTCGGGGAATTTGTTGTACACGAATTATAAAGGATACCTATTTAATTCTTCGTGTTTTACTATTCCTTTTTTTCCCATTTTATTCCTAGTAACTTGTTTAATAATTTCATATCTTCACTCTCTTGTAATCTGTAATATCCTTGATTTAATTTTTGTTGACTTTGCTGTTTTTCAACGCATTTATTATTCGCTCTGAACTCATTTGTTTATTTGTTTTATACTGTAATAATCTAACATGTATTAACGCTAAAAAAACATGTTAGAAAATGTCCTTGTATATGCTCTGGAGTTCTTACATATACCGGTCTTGTTTCTAATTGGCTTTTTGTCACTCTGAAACAATCTTCTATTTCTGATAGCTCTCCGTAAGCTGATATTATCTCTTCATCTGACATTGTTAATTCACTTGTCACTATTACATTTATCCCGTCAAATTGTGCATCAAAATTGATTTGGTCTTCATCTAATGTTATTGTTGGTTTGTAAGGTAGAATCTCTCCTGTTTTTGGATCTACTAATCTTACTTCTAAATATTTCTTTCCACCTTTTTTACTTGTCATTCTATAAAGTTGGGGTTGTGTTAATTTTCTTGCGTAATCTAGTGCGCCTTCTCGTCTTGCTTGCTCTCTTTGAGCGTATTTCTTATTCCAAGTAACTAATACTTTTTCTTTTACTTTCTTACCTTCTATTTTTCTTTCTCTTATGAATGATTTCTTAGCGAATGTCATTTCTTCATTCACTTCCCAGTCTTCATCTTCTAATATGAAGTTTTGTATATCTTTAGGTGCTCCTCTTTTTCCTCTATGTTTTTTTGTGAAAAATACCCATCCGTCATTTCCTTCGGACATATAACTTACATTTTTTTGAACTATTCATAGCTTTATCCGCCACTACTATTAATCTTTCTATTCCGAATTGTTTTTTTATTGTTTCTATCGCTGGTAGGTAAGTTATTGGATCTGTTTGATTTCCTTTGAATAATTTATAACTTATCGGTATTCCGTTTGTATCCATAAATAACCCCAGCTGTATAATTGGTTCTGGACGATGTTCTTTACTTGGTCCTTTTTCGTCTCATTTCTTTTTTTCTAGCTTTTCTTGTGACAATTCATCGTATTTAGCTTTGTGCTGTAATTTTTTTCTATACTGTCTGTTTCAAAGTAGTAGTTCGTTACATCATAAAATACTAAGTTTGCAGTTCTATTAGTTATTTTTTTGAGATTTCTTTATGAAGGTGAATTTGTAAGTCTTCTTTTATTTTATCTAATTTATCTAAACTTCTGTATATACTATTTAAGCTAATATCCCAATTACCGTAAAGTTCTTCTTGAGCTTTATAGGTTGAGATTTTACTGTTTGGTTTTTAGTATTCTTTGTATAGTTAGTAGTCTTAGGATATCTGATATTTTTGTCACTTCTTTTTTTGTCTTCATACTTTTCTAAAAAAATTTATCGATCTTAAGTTCTTTTGAATATAGAATCTATTATTTTTCCAACCATATATTTTTGTCTGGTTCGTTCATAGGAGCATTTAAATCATATGTTATTTCAATATGACTATCTTTGTTAAATTTTTCCCTCTTTAGCTTCTTTTTTTAATCTTTCTAAAATTCCCTGATTCTTCTTGTTCAAGTTTATCTAGTCTTCCATAAGTATGAATTGTTCGTTGTTTTACTTTATCTCCTTCTCGATATCCTTCTACCAAATATACGTGTTGTTTGCCTTCTCTGTTTTTTTTGTTACTTTTATAAATGCCATATCTATATTATATCACAGATAACCGTTTACAACAATACAAAAAAATAAAAAAATAATAGACTTTTCACCTTGGTATTTCTGGTTTTTTTGTCTATTATTTTTTTCTTCCTAAAGTGATAAACTCGGGAGTTAAAATTCAAATCTTTAAGTTGATTAGATATTTTATACTCGTATTTATTTTTATTTTTTTAAATAATTTTTTTAAGTGAAAATAGAGGTTTATTCCTTACTATTTTTATCATTACCAATAAATTCTCTCATTTCTTTTAAACACTTCCCAGAATTTTTTTGACTATAAAATTGAAACTTCCGGCACTTTTTGTATCTATAAAAAAACCTCTGATATATTTATCTCTAAAAAAACATCTGTGCTCGCACGTTTTTCAATCTCCGTCCAAGGTATTTGAATATAATCTTCTGGATTTCTATGATTATAAAACTCAAAGGCTTTATCTCCAACCATAACATCTCCATGCTTATTACCAATTGATCCAGTAAGACAATTAGCTTTTGTAGTATAAACTACCTTAGTATTCATAGACATTACCATAACTTTTACCTCCTCTAGAATAATTCCTTACTAATTTTAAAAAAGGAAGTTGAGACATCTTGCCTCAACCTCCTAAGCTTTATTACATTACACCTGCTACGTGAGCAATTACACCTAAAGCGAATAATCCAAAGATTATTACTACTGGACTTACTTTACGTTTTAATAACCACATACATACGAATGTTAATAATAACGCTGCAAATCCAGGAATAAGTTGGTTTAAGTTATCTTGTAATGTTATAACTTTTTCTGGTGTTAATGAGAATTTACCACTTGTTGCTTTTGTAACAATATCTTGTAATACTTCACCAGTAATGTGTGTGCCTTTTTCTGGGAAATGAATAAATGCTTTTTCATCTAACGGTACTTTAGAAACTACCAATGGGAAGCTGATGTTAGTCCAACGTTGAACTAAAATCCCCATTACGAACATACCAAGGATTGAAGCTCCTTTTGTAATTGTTTGTAAGATACCACCTGAAAGGTCACTTGTAATTTCAGAACCTTTTTTATAACCAAATTCTTGTGTATACCATAAGAATCCAATACGGATTAAGTTCCATGCGATAAAGAAGAATAATGGTGCAATAATTGAACCACCAGTTGCTAATGAAGCTGCAATTGCTCCAAGAATAGGACGAACTGTAAACCAGAATACTGGATCCCCAATACCTGCTAATGGCCCCATCATACCAACTTTAACCCCTTGAATTGCTGCATCATCGATATCAGCTCCATTTGCTTTATCTTCTTCTAAAGCAAGTGTAACCCCTAGGATAGGTGCTGCAATATATGGGTGAGTGTTAAAGAACTCTAAGTGACGTTTTAATGCTTGAGTAGCATCTTCTTTATTTGGATATAATTTTTTAAGCGCTGGGATTAAAGCAAATGCCCAACCACCATTTTGCATACGTTCATAGTTCCATGAACCTTGAAGGAACTGAGAACGTAACATAACGCTACGACGATCTTTTTTACTTAATGTAATTTTTTTCTCTGACATTTGTAGTTCCTCCTTATTAATAATCGTTTAAGATATCGCCTAGTGGATCCCCAGATGAGGCATTTCCACCACCGCCACCTTTGTTTTTAGAAAGGTTTAGGTAAATAATTGCGAAACATAATCCAATGATACCAGTTGCGATAAGTGTTAATTGGCTAATTGGTGCTAATGCAAATCCTAAGAAGAAGAATGGCCATACTTCTTTAGTTGCCATTAGGTTAATAACCATTGCAAAACCAACTGCAACTACCATTCCTCCACCGATTGCCATACCTTCAGTGAACCATTTTGGTAAAGATTCAAGAGCTTTTTGAACTACTGATGATGGAATGAACATTAATAATCCTGCTGGAATAGCAACACGTAATCCTTGAGCTGCAAGTGCTACGTAGTGCCAGAATTCAACTCCACGGAAATTACCGTGTTCTGCTGCACGGTCAGCTTGGTGAACGATAACTACTGATAATGTACGAACTACCATTGTAAGTACAAGTCCTACTGTAGCTAATGTAACAGCTGTTGCGATAGCGATAATACGTCCTTCAGCTGAGAAATCTCCAGCTTTAATGAATATAATAGCAGATGCTACTGATGCTAAAAGCTGCATCGGGAGCAACCGCTGCCCCAATATTAAAGTCCCATCCAAGTGCTAATAATTGAAGAGCTCCACCTAAAATAATACCTTCTGATAAATGTCCTGTTGCTAAACCGATTAAAGAACAAGCAATAATTGGTTGATGGAATTGGAATTGGTCTAAGATACTTTCCATACCAGCTAATAACGCAACAATAAGGACTAAAATAACTGTTAGAATACTAAATTCCATAGTGTCCTCCTAAATACTATTAAATTATAATTTTAAACCTTCACTTGATTTAGCTTCAATAAGCTTGAATAAATCTGATGGAGAATCGTTTGATACTTTACGAACATCAAATTTCACACCTAAATCACGAAGTTTTTTGTATACTTCTACATCTTCTTGATCTAATGATAATACGTTGTTAATTTGAACTTTACCGACTGAGTGAGCCATAGATCCGATATTTAATTCTGGAATCTCTACTCCTTTTTCAATTACTGCAAGAGCATCTTGTGGTGTTTCAAATAATAATAACGCTTTTGTGTCACCAAATCGTGGATCATTATAAACTTGAACAAGTTTATCCAATGGAATTACGTGTGCACGCACTCCTGGAGGAGCTGCTTGCTCAATAAGTTTTTTACGTAATTCATCTTTTGATACTGAATCTGAAACTACAATAATTCTGTTTGGATGAGTTGCTTTTGTCCAGTTAGTAGCAACTTGTCCGTGTAGTGAGACGAGTATCGATACGGACTTAATACAAAGTCAATTTTTCCCGTTTCCTAACACTGTACCTTCAGGAATCTCTCCTTGTGGTGTAGCTGTTGTGCTTTCAGCTACTTCTGCTTTAGGTTGTAGTTCTTCAGGGCGAACTTTAACCCCATCAATAGCTGTTGGTGTGATTGCTTTTGCAATCTCGTGAGCTGTTGTCATAGTGAATCTACTAGCATATGCTTCAATAAGCATAGGTAAGTTTAATCCTGCTACAATTGCTCTTTTCTCTGGTGCTTCTTCAAATAACTTGTTAGCTTGGTTAAATGGACTTCCACCCCAAAGATCGACAAGGAAAAGAATTTCTTCAGAATCTACTTTAGCGATAGCTTCTTGAAGTTTTCTTTGCAAGTCTTCTGGTCCTTCACTAGGCATAAATACAACTGATTCTACTTTTTCTTGTTCACCAAAAATCATAGAACCTGATTGTTTAATTCCTGCAGCGAATTCACCGTGACTCGCGATGATAATTCCTACCATCTTAGTACCTCCTTTTTATTTATTACTTATTTTATTATGACGTGTATACCTTTTGCATACAAATAAATTATATCATCTATTAATTTTTTTGTAAATGTTTTTATTTTCTTACTTCACAAACAGTGAAATCGATTTTTCTATTTTATTGAATTATATACAAAAATATATATTTTGTATAATATAAATATAAAAAAATATTAATAGTGCATTTGTAACTAAAATTAAACAATATTTTTAGTCATTTTAAATGTAGATATATATTTTTGAAAAACAATATTATGAAAATATTATTTTCATACTTTCATAATATTGTTGTTTCTTCTATATAATATAAAAAATAGGGAGTGACCCTAAAATCGTGATTTCGAAGAAATCGATTTTTTTAGAGTCACTCCCACACAGTTTATTAGATATCTAAAAAAAGCTTTTTATTACGCGAATTTAGATATCAATAAACCACTTCGTCTATGAGTTCTCATATGAACTTTATTAAATTTTAAGACTTTTTGGGTTAACCCCATTCATTAATTTTTTTAGCAGTCAAAGTTATTTTTACTTAATATCTCTTTCAGGAAATAACATTTTTCAATACGTTTAATGATAATCTTCTAGATTTTTCCAGAATATGGATAAATATGCATCATCATCATAGGGTTGAAATTAGCCTCTATTACTCCGTAATTTTCTCCATTCATTTCTTCTGTTACATCTGGAATAATCAAATCGACTCCGCAAACTTTTGCCATCATAGCCTCTGTAATTTCTACAGCTAACTTTTTATAACTATCATGAACCGAGTCTGTCATATCAATTGAATCTCCCCTGTACTTATATTAGAGTTTTCTCTAAGATATGCAACCTCGTTTTCTTGTAATATTGAATCGAAGTTTAATCCTTGTTCAGCTAACTGTAGTTTTTCAATCTCTCCTAATTCAATTTTTTTCAGTGGAGTTTTTTTGGCGTCTCCTCTTAAAGGATTAGCATTTTTTTCATCTCAACTAACTGCCTAATCGTATGTTTCCCGTCTCCAACTACATTAGCAGGCACTCTTAATAACACAGCTTCAGTTTTTTTCCTTCAATGACAAAAAAATCTGTATTCTGTACCCTCTATAAATTCTTCTATTAATATATCCTTATCTTCTTTTAGAGCAAATTCAATAGCTTTTGAATAATTATCTACCGAACTTGTTCCGTTTTTTTAAAAAAATTGTTATTCCTAAACCAAAATTAGTACTTTTCGGTTTTATAACTATCGGTTTATTTTTTTATATAATTAAATTTTTTTGAAGTGCTTCTTCTAAACTAGAAACCTCATACCCCTTAGGTACTCTAAAGCCTTTTTTTCATCTAAAACTTTTTTTAGTAACTACTTTGTTTTCCATAATCAATGGAGAAATATAGCTATCTTTACTTGTCATATTTCCATTTTTTTCACATATTCTACACGACCTTTATTTTTCTAAACGAATAAATTGATCATTTTCATCAATCACAGTAACTTTAATTCCATTTTTTTATAGCATCCTCAATTACTGCTTGTGTAGAAAGTTCCATATTATCATATGCACTTAATGAATAGTATTCTTGCAATGCCTGTTCTTTATATTTCTTAGCTAATTCTACTCCAACTCTTGTCATATTATTATCTTTTTCATACTCTGATAATAATTTTGCTCCAAGAGTTAGCTCAGGATTTTTTTAGCTCATTGATTTTCTCATCAATTAATTCAACATCACTCTCAAATAATCCTAATTCCTCAACTAATTCTTTTCATTTTATTAAGGAACCATACTCCCTCATCTTCATAAGGAATATTATTAAATGGGTGAGCTAACGCAACATTTTCACTATATTCATATCCTAAAGATTCTGAAGTATCTTTATCAGCCTCTTCTAGCCAAACTAATGTTTTTAAAAAAATAAATGAACAAATCTAATATCTTTTTCTAGTATTCCAAAAAGGTGCAAATGGATTCAAGTCAAACAGACGAAACTCCATATATTTTTATACCTTCTTTTGGGAATTTCACTATAGTATCAGCTCCTCTGAATCGAACACTAGAATAAAAATTCTTTTCTCCGCTATTAGATTTCCATTTTTTTACATATCCAGTTATATCTTCAATATATTTTTCTAATGAACTGTATGAAACTTTTTATATCCTCATCATTAACATATCCATAGCGACTAGTACGTAAACTACGTACATAATCATTAGGTTTTTAGTACATTGGTAAAATACTTATCTTCTGCTAGAGGAGAAGCTCCATATAAATATATTAAGATCCATTGATATCTTATAAATTGTCTTGCTAATTTTAAATAGATTTCATTTTTTTCACATCCACTAAATCTTTTTTTAGTAATCTCAGCTACCTTTTCCATAAATTTATCATCGAGTTGAAAATTATAGTGAATACCTGAAACCATCTGTTTATATTTACCATATTTTTTTCTACTAAATATTCTCTATATTCCACATCAGATTTCTTTTCAAATTGAGCAACTCTTATTTCACTTTCATCTGGTAAAATTGCAGGAATACTTAGCGGCCAGATATATTCGTCATTAGGCATATGTTTAAGTGTAACCTCATGGACTGCATTTAATATTCTAAGAACATCTCTTTCATTATTTTCTGGGGTAGTAATTAATTCAACTTGTGATTCTGCAAAATCAGTTTGAATATATGGTTGCTCATGACGCACTCCAAATACTTTTTGGATGATCTGATTTTGAAATTGTACCATCCTCTAAAAATTCTTTGCTCCCTCTTTTTCTAAACCAATTTTAACATTAGAAAATACTTCCTCTAAGTTATTATTTTTTTATTATATCTCTAATTATCATATTTTATCACTCTCTACATACAATATAGTTACATTCTATCTTATCATAAATGCGCAATTTATAATAGAAATTGAACTCAAAAAAATAAGTATAATAATATAAATACTTACAATATATTTGTACTTATGTTATAATCAAATTACACTTAAGAAAGGGGTATGAGATTCGATAATATATCGTATTTCTAATAATTACATGATAAAATTAATCGCTAGTGATATGGATGGAACTTTACTAAATAGTAATCATAAAAATTCCTCAAAAATAATGTAGAACTTATTAAATTTGCTCAAAAAAATGGAATAGAATTTGTAGTAGCTACTGGAAGAGCATATTATGAAGCACTTCCTTCTTTAAATAATGAAAAATATAAAAATGTGATGTTATAAGCTTTTAATGGAGGCATAATATACGATAAGAATGGAAATATCATTAATATTACTCCTATGAAATTAAAAAGATTTATACTATACAATTGAGATCTTAAAAAAAGTTTAGATATAAGTTATCAACTTTATACAAAAAAATACTATTTATACAAAAAGTATAGAAACTGATATAACTGCTTATATCGATTTAATTCGAGCAAATGGCGAAGAACCAAATGAACAACACTTAAGACAAGAAGCTAAAAATAGACTTGCATTAGGGCATATTACAGAAGTTGATAATATAGAGTTATACTTAAATCAAAAAGATAATCCAGCTATTAAGGTAATAGGTATATCAAATGATTTAGAAAAATTAAAACATGCAACTGAACTACTTTCAGGAAATGATAATATTAGTGTTACATCATCAGGGGCTAATAACGTTGAAATTATGGACAAAAAAGCTACAAAAGGTGAGGCATTAAAAATAGTTGCTGATATACATGATATAAACTTAAAAAAATACTATTGCTATAGGTGATAATCTAAATGATCAAGCCATGCTAGATATAGTTGAATATAGTATTGCGATGAAAAAAATGGAAATAAAGAACTACAGAAAACTGCTAAATTTATTACTGAAAAAAACAAATTCTGAAGGTGGCGTTGCTGATTCGGTTATGAAATTATTGAAAGAAAAAAATGAATTCTACGAAGATATAAATCAAACACTAGTAGAAGCCGCTATAGAAGCAACAAAAATTTGCATATGTTCCATATTCAAATTTTAAAGTTGGTGCAGCAATACTCGCAGATAATGGTAAAATATACACTGGATGTAATATAGAAAATGCAAGCTATTCTCCTACTAACTGTGCAGAAAGAACTGCAATATTCAAAGCAGTTAGTGAAGGAGTAACAAAATTTAAAAAAATAGCAGTTGTAGGTGGGCCTAATGGAAATTTAGAGAATTACTGTCCACCTTGTGGAGTATGTCGACAAGTTATTTCAGAATTTGCAGATGAAGAATTTGAGTTAATTCTAGGAACATCAAAAAAACACATATGCAGTATACAACTTTTTTTGAAGAAGTATTACCACTTAGCTTCACAGCAAAAAGAATTAAAAAAATAAACTTAAAGAGCAATTCTAATATAAATAGATTTGCTCTTTAATATTTATAAAGTTAATTAGATAAAAAGTCGTAACTAAAGTTACGACTTGGTTAAGATGACCCGTACGGGATTCGAACCCGTGTTACCGCCGTGAAAGGGCGGTGTCTTAACCACTTGACCAACGGGCCAAAAATATAAAAGGCTAAATAATTAGCCTTTTATTCAATTAATGAGCCATGAAGGACTCGAACCTTCGACCCTTTGATTAAAAGTCAAATGCTCTACCAACTGAGCTAATGGCTCATGGCTGGGATACCTGGATTCGAACCAGGGGAATGACGGAGTCAAAGTCCGTTGCCTTACCGCTTGGCTATATCCCAATATTTAGAATGGTGGGAAGAAGTGGATTCGAACCACTGAACCCTAAGGAGCGGATTTACAGTCCGCCGCGTTTAGCCTCTTCGCTATCTTCCCGGCTTATTTAAAATGGTGGAGGTTAACGGGATCGAACCGCTGACCCCTTGCTTGTAAGGCAAGTGCTCTCCCAGCTGAGCTAAACCTCCGTTCAAATGGTGACCCGTACGGGATTCGAACCCGTGTTACCGCCGTGAAAGGGCGGTGTCTTAACCACTTGACCAACGGGCCAAAAAAATGGCTCCACAGGCAGGACTCGAACCTGCGACCCTCTGATTAACAGTCAGATGCTACTACCAACTGAGCTACTGTGGAATAATAAGTCTAATGCATTAACAATAGACTTCAAAAGCCTGGCAACGTTCTAGTCTCACAGGGCGTAAGCCCAACTACATTCGACGCTAAAGAGCTTAACTTCTGTGTTCGGTATGGGTACAGGTGTGTCCTCTTCGCTATCGCCACCAGACGAAAACTTCATATACATATTATATCATCTTTTTTCTTTTTGTCAACAGTTTTTCCTAAAGAACTTTCACTTGATTAAGTCCTCGACCTATTAGTATTAGTCAGCTGAACACGTTACCGCGCTTACACTCCTAACCTATTCTCCTTGTCGTCTTCAAGGGGTCTTAATATCCATGGGAAATCTCATCTCGAGGGGGGCTTCATGCTTAGATGCTTTCAGCTCTTATCCCTTCCGTATTTAGCTACCCAGCTATGCCACTGGCGTGACAACTGGTACACCATTGATACGTCCATCCCGGTCCTCTCGTACTAAGGACAGCTCCTCTCAAATTTCCTACGCCCACGACGGATAGGGACCGAACTGTCTCACGACGTTCTGAACCCAGCTCGCGTACCGCTTTAATGGGCGAACAGCCCAACCCTTGGGACCGACTACAGCTCCCAGGATGCGATGAGCCGACATCGAGGTGCCAAACCTCCCCGTCGATGTGGACTCTTGGGGAGATAAGCCTGTTATCCCCAGGGTAGCTTTTTATCCGTTGAGCGATGGCCCTTCCATGCGGAACCACCGGATCACTAAGTCCTGCTTTTCGCACCTGCTCGACTTGTATGTCTCACAGTCAAGCTCCCTTGTGCCTTTACACTCTGCAAATGATTTCCAACCATTCTGAGGGAACCTTTGAACGCCTCCGTTACTCTTTTAGGGAGGCGACCGCCCCAGTCAAACTGCCCACCTGACACTGTCTCCCGGTCTTCTACGCCGAGGGTTAGAATTTCAATACAGCAAGGGTAGTATCCCAACAACGCCTCCTCATACACTGGCGTGCATGATTCTCTGGCTCCTACCTATCCTGTACATACTGCATCAAAAATTCAATATCAAGCTACAGTAAAGCTCCATGGGGTCTTTCCGTCCTGTCGCGGGTAACCTGCATCTTCACAGGTACTATGATTTCACCGAGTCCATCGTTGAGACAGTGCCCAAATCGTTACGCCTTTCGTGCGGGTCGGAACTTACCCGACAAGGAATTTCGCTACCTTAGGACCGTTATAGTTACGGCCGCCGTTTACTGGGAGCTTCAATTCATACCTTCGGATTACTCCTAAGCACTCCTCTTAACCTTCCAGCACCGGGCAGGCGTCAGCCCCTATACTTCACCTTTCGGTTTTGCAGAGACCTGTGTTTTTTTGTTAAACAGTCGCTTGGGCCTATTCACTGCGGCCTACTCTCGTAGGCACCCCTTCTCCCGAAGTTACGGGGTCATTTTGCCGAGTTCCTTAACGATGGTTCTCTCGCTCACCTTAGAATTCTCTTCCCAACTACCTGTGTCGGTTTGCGGTACGGGCACCTCTTATCTCGATAGCGGCTTTTTCTTGAGAGTTTGGCTTCATTGACTTCGCTACTATGTTTCGCTCCCCATCACACTTCAGTCTTTCGAGCAGCGGATTTGCCTACTACTCAACCTTTGTGCTTAGACGTCCTATTCCATCAGGACGATCAATTAGCCTCCTCTGTCCCCACTTCTCTCAATCGATATTTGGTGGTACAGGAATTTCTACCTGTTGTCCATCGGCTTCACCATTCGGCTTCACCTTAGGTCCCGACTTACCCAGAGCGGACGAGCCTTCCTCTGGAAACCTTAGTCTTTCGGTGGATAGGATTCTCACCTATCTTTCGCTACTCACACCGGCATTCTCACTTCTAACCTCTCCACCTCGCCTTACAGCTCGGCTTCTACGATGTTAGAACGCTCTCCTACCATATAACATTAGTTATATCCGCAGCTTCGGTTGTATGTTTAGTACGGTACATTTTTCGGCGCGATGTCACTCGACCAGTGAGCTATTACGCACTCTTTTAAATGGTGGCTGCTTCTAAGCCAACATCCTGGTTGTCTGTGCATCATCACATCCTTTTCCACTTAACATACAATTTGGGACCTTAGCTGGCGGTCTGGGGCTGTTTCCCTTTCGACTACGAACCTTATCACCCGCAGTCTGACTCCCTGTTGATATTTATCTGGCATTCGGAGTTTGTCTGAATTCGGTAACCCGGGATGGGTACCCCTAGTCCAAACAGTGCTCTACCTCCAGTAAACTCACAACGAGGCTAGTCCCTAAAGCTATTTCGGAGAGAACCAGCTATTTCCAAGTTCGATTGGAATTTCTCCGCTACCCACAGCTCATCCAAACACTTTTCAACGTGTCCTGGTTCGGTCCTCCATTCAGTGTTACCTAAACTTCAACCTGGCCATGGGTAGATCACTTGGTTTCGGGTCTACTCCATCATACTATTTCGCCCTATTAAGACTCGCTTTCGCTTCGGCTCCATGTCTTCCACTTAACCTCGCATGATAAAGTAACTCGCCGGTTCATTCTACAAAAGGCACGCCATCACCCCTCAAGGGGACTCTGACTACTTGTAAGCACACGGTTTCAGGTTCTCTTTCACTCCCTCCCGGGGTTCTTTTTCACCTTTCCCTCACGGTACTGGTTCACTATCGGTCACTAGGTAGTATTTAGCCTTACCAGATGGTCCTGGTAGATTCCGACGGAATTCCTCGTGTTCCGCCGTACTCAGGTGCTCTCTCTCGCCAACTTAGCATTTCGTATACAGGACTTTTACCTTCTACGGTCTAACTTTCCAGCTAGTTCTACTATACTTTGTCATACGATTTGTTGAGAGTCCTACAACCCCAATATGCAAGCACATTGGTTTGGGCTCTTTCCTTTTCGCTCGCCGCTACTTAGGAAATCGATTTTTCTTTCTCTTCCTGCAGGTACTTAGATGTTTCAGTTCCCTGCGTTACCTCGCTTTCGCGTACCGCCCTTTTAAAAGCGGTGGGTTCCCCCATTCGGATATCTACGGATCTTTGCTTACTTACAGCTCCCCGTAGCATTTCGTCGTTTGTCACGTCCTTCTTCGGCTCCTAGTGCCAAGGCATCCTCCGTGCGCCCTTTACTACTTAATCGTGTGTAGCTTTTTACGCTTCGTTCTTTTTCCTTGAACTCTTTGTGAATAAGTTTTTTTACAACTTACTTACTTTTTTTCTCGGTTTTTGTAAATCTGTTTCTTTTTACTTTATAGAAAAATTATTTTTTTAATCTAATATATATATTCAGTTTTTCATTGTGCTTGAGTGTTTTGAACACTCAAAACTAAACGAATTATCAACGTATTCCTTATCCTTAGAAAGGAGGTGATCCAGCCGCACCTTCCGATACGGCTACCTTGTTACGACTTCACCCCAATCATCTGTCCCACCGTGACCGGCTCCCTCCTTAAAGGTTAGGCCACCGTCTTCGGGTGTTACAAACTCTCGTGGTGTGACGGGCGGTGTGTACAAGACCCGGGAACGTATTCACCGCGACATTCTGATTCGCGATTACTAGCGATTCCAGCTTCATGTAGTCGAGTTGCAGACTACAATCCGAACTGAGAATAGTTTTGTGAGGTTTGCTTACTCTCGCGAGCTCGCTTCTCTTTGTTCCTATCCATTGTAGCACGTGTGTAGCCCAAGTCATAAGGGGCATGATGATTTGACGTCATCCCCACCTTCCTCCAGTTTATCACTGGCAGTCTATCTAGAGTCCCCATCTTACTGCTGGCAACTAGATATAAGGGTTGCGCTCGTTGCGGGACTTAACCCAACATCTCACGACACGAGCTGACGACAACCATGCACCACCTGTATCTGTGTCTAACCAAAGGTCAGAACAACACAATCTCTTGTGTCCTCACAGTATGTCAAGACTTGGTAAGGTTCTTCGCGTTGCTTCGAATTAAACCACATGCTCCACCGCTTGTGCGGGTCCCCGTCAATTCCTTTGAGTTTCAACCTTGCGGTCGTACTCCCCAGGCGGAGTGCTTAATGCGTTAGCTGCAGCACTCGATCTCTTATGAGACCAACACTTAGCACTCATCGTTTACGGCGTGGACTACCAGGGTATCTAATCCTGTTTGCTCCCCACGCTTTCGCGCCTCAGTGTCAGTTACAGGCCAAAAAAAGCCGCCTTCGCCACTGGTGTTCCTCCCTAATCTCTACGCATTTCACCGCTACACTAGGAATTCCACTTTTCTCTCCTGCACTCAAGTTTAACAGTTTCCAATGACCCTCCACGGTTGAGCCGTGAGCTTTCACATCAGACTTATTAAACCACCTGCGCGCGCTTTTACGCCCAATAATTCCGGACAACGCTTGCCACCTACGTATTACCGCGGCTGCTGGCACGTAGTTAGCCGTGGCTTTCTGGTTAGGTACCGTCTCTACTGTGTATAGTTACTACACAATCATTCTTCCCTAACAACAGAGCTTTACGAACCGAAATCCTTCTTCACTCACGCGGCGTTGCTCCGTCAGGCTTTCGCCCATTGCGGAAGATTCCCTACTGCTGCCTCCCGTAGGAGTCTGGGCCGTGTCTCAGTCCCAGTGTGGCCGATCACCCTCTCAGGTCGGCTATGCATCGTCGCCTTGGTAGGCCTTTACCCCACCAACTAGCTAATGCACCGCAAAGCCATCTCATAGTGTTAGCAAAACCAACTTTCAAACATCAACCATGCAGTTAATGCTATTATCCGGTATTAGCTATCGTTTCCAATAGTTGTCCCAGTCTATGAGGCAGGTTCTTTACGTGTTACTCACCCGTTCGCCGCTAAGTTTTTCTAGTGCAAGCACCAGAAAAACTTCGCTCGACTTGCATGTATTAGGCACGCCGCCAGCGTTCGTCCTGAGCCAGGATCAAACTCTCCAAATAAATTTGTTAGCTTGATTAGCTCATTAAAAAGTTTTATAGTTTCTTTTTAAAACTGTCCTTTTTTTGGAATTAACGTTGACTTAATTCGTTTAGTTTTCAATGTTCAAATCGTTGCGATTAACAACTTTTTATATTTTTAACATTTTTAAATTTCTTTGTCAAGTCTTTTTTTCAAAAACTTTTTTTAAAAATGTTCTTTTTCGTCTTCATCAGAAGACTTTTATTATTCTATCATTTCTAGAAATATTTGTCAAGAAGTTTTTTTATATTTTTTTAAAAACTTTTTAACCGTTTACTTCGTTAAAACAATTGATGTTGTCTTTCTTCAAGACTTTTTATAAGTTTATCATTTCTTTTTATATTTTTGTCAAGAACTTTTTTTATAATTTCTTACCATTAATTATTTTAAAATGTTTTTATTGTTCGTCTTCT